>JAEEGK010002948.1_pt1 | contig 42605 bp, 36 predicted proteins | sample 8958771 | NCBI WGS metagenome assembly JAEEGK01 (sample SAMN16246547, study PRJNA631951) | gut metagenome | biome: gut microbiome; feature: rumen; material: SC-attached | host: Bos | place: Iran: Karaj | collected 2018-10
CTTGCCTGTCGTGGCACGCTTCTGGCCACTTACACTGAATTCTTTCATAATTTGTGTTACTCTAAATTAAGTTGTTAAACGATAAATTTGTTAATTGCTTAATTCGCCATCACACGAGATATCATCTCGGTTTTCGGGATGTGCTCAAAAAAAAGCGATGCAAAGGTACTCATATTTCTTGACTTAAGCAAGGATTTTTATGGAAATCGTCATTTTTTCTTATAAAAAAGCTTATTTTATTTGGATAATCGCATCATTTTTCATAATTTTGCACTGTAAATTTGGAATTGTGCGATTATGTCTCGTACATTGCATATGTTATAAAGACGATTGTAGCCTGAAGCGCAGGTGAGCTAATGGAAACAGTCAATCTATGAACAGTAAAGACAAAAAAGACCAATATAGGTGAAATGATTAACAGAGAACTAATCCGTATTAAAGCCGTACAACTTACCTATGCGTATTTCCAGAACGGTAATCACAACATCGACAATGCTGAAAAGGAACTTGTTTTCAGTCTGTCAAAATCGTATCATCTTTATAACTATCTCCTCCAGCTTATCGTTGAAGTGACAAAGATGGCGCGTAAGCACCTTGAGGTTGCTGTTGCTCGTGCTCAGCGTGAAGGACAGCCTATTCCTTCGTCTAAGTTCGTAGAAAATAAGTTCGCATTCCAGCTTGAGATTAACAAGATGCTGCAGGAATTCTATGATGGACAAAGTCACATCTGGGAGGATAGCATCGAGTATGTCAAGAAACTGTATCTCCAGATAGAGGCAAGCGATATATATAAGGATTATATGAATGATCCTGACAACAGCTATGAGGCTGACCGTGAGGTGTGGCGTAAGATTTATCGTCAGCACATTCAGGATAATGATGAGCTTGCTGCTGTTCTTGAGGAGATTAGCCTTTACTGGAATGATGACAAGGACGTTGTTGATACATTTGTATTGAAGACAATCAAGCGTTTTGATGAGAAATCAAATGCAAACTTCGAGCTTCTTCCTGAATATCGTGATGAGGAGGACCGTGAGTTTGCACGTAAGCTTTTCCGTGCTTCAATTCTTAATGCAGAGCAGTATCAGCGTTATATGACTGAGGCTTCCCTGAACTGGGATTTCTCTCGTCTGGCATATATGGATGTGGTGATCATGCAGATTGCCATTGCAGAAATGGTCACTTTCCCGAATATCCCTGTAAATGTCACCATCAATGAGTTTGTAGACCTCGCAAAGCTCTACTCTACAGAGAAGAGCGGTGGTTATATTAATGGTATGCTTGACGGCATAGCTCGTCATCTTATCGACACAGGGAAAATGGCCAAGTTCATGGAGCCAAAAGCAAAGAAGGTCAAGGCTCCTAAGGCAGCTCCTGTAAAGGCGGTTAAGGCCACAGGAAGAAAGAGAATCATCAGAAATGATAACGAATAAAAGATAATTGATAATTAAGGAATATGACAAATGTTATTTTAGCTGCACAGGCAGCACAGGGAGGCGGAATGAGCATGATTATCATGATGGTTGCTATCTTCGCCATTATGTGGTTTTTCATGATCCGTCCTCAGCAGAAGAAGCAGAAGGAGATTCAGAAGTTCCAGAACGAGCTGACTGAAGGTACCGAGGTGGTTACCGGTGGTGGCATCCACGGCACAGTTAAGAGCGTAGACCTGGCTAAGAATACAGTCGACGTTAAGATTGCTCGCGACGTAGTAGTGACTGTCGAGAAGTCTTCTGTATTCAAGGATATGGCAAGCACTCCACAGAGCAAGTAATATATTAGCGATGATGAGCGGGATACTGCAGTTCTTCAAGAAGTTCCTTTTTAGCCGAGCTAATAAGGAGTTTGTGGTATTCCTGTTCTTCTTGGCACTTTCGGGTATATTCTGGCTGCAAACCACTCTGAACGAGGTCTACGAGCGCGAGTTTGCCATACCTATTTCGGTTACAGGCATACCTAAGAATGCCGTGCTTACCAGCGACGAAACCGACACCGTGCGCATGACGATACGCGACAAGGGTATCACACTGCTCACATATATGTATGGCGACGTGCTGAAGAAGGTGAACGTGAGCTTCAAGACCTATGCCAAGGGCAACGGCACCGGTGTGATATCGGCTGCCGAACTGCAGAAGATGGTTTACCAGCAGCTGGCCAGCGGTTCGCGCATCACCAGCGTAAAACCCGAAAAGCTGGAGTTTTATTATAATTACGGTGCAAAAAAGGTGGTTCCGGTGCGCTGGAGCGGCAGAGTGATACCCGAGGAGATGTTCTTCATATCGCGTGTAGCTTATCAGCCCGACAGCGTAACCATCTATGCCTCGCAAGAAAAGCTCGACAGCATCAACGTGCTGTATACCGAGCAGCTGAACTATGCTAACTTCCGCGACACGCTGCGTGCTAACTGCGAACTGGCTAAGATAAGAGGCGTGAAGATGATACCCGACCACGTGAGAGTGACGTTCTTTACCGACGTGCTGACCGAGGAGAGCATCGAGGGTGTACCTATCAAGGCTATCAACATGCCAGTGGGTAAATCGCTGCGCACATTCCCGGCAAAGGTAAACGTAAGTTTCGTGGCTGGTGCCAGCTTGTATCGTAATCTTAGTCCTAACGACTTCACCGTGGTGGCCGATTACAACGAGATAATCAACCATCCAGCCGAGAAGTGCCACATCTATCTTAAGAATGTACCACGCGGCATATCCAGAGCACGTCTGAGTGTGAGCATGGTCGATTATTTGATTGAATCCGATTCAGAATGAAAATAGGAATAACTGGCGGTATCGGCAGCGGCAAGAGCTATGTCTGCAATCTGTTGCGTGAGCAGGGAATCGAAGTGTTCGACTGCGACAGCGCAGCTAAGCAGCTGATGCGTACCTCTGCTGATATCCGAGAGAAGCTGACCGACCTGATTGGCCCCGACACATACAATGCCGAGGGCAACCTTAATAAGTCCATGGTGTCGCAATTTCTGCTGTCGTCGCAGCGCAATGTCAAGGCGGTCAATGAGATAGTACATCCTGCTGTGTTCAAAGAGTTTCGCGACAGCGGACTGGACTATATGGAGAGTGCCATCATATTCGAGAGTGGCGCTTATAAACTGGTGGACAAGGTGGTATGTGTGATAGCTCCTAAAGAGACTCGCATCAACCGAGTGATGGAGCGCGACCACATCACACGCGAGCAGGTGCTGCAGTGGATGAACCGCCAACTGAACCAGAAAGAGATGATACGCAAGAGCGACTACGTGATCATCAACGACGGCGAAACAGATTTAGATAAACAAATAAGTAAAATAGTAAGACAATGCGACAAACAATTTTAGCAATCGCCGGTAAGCCAGGGCTGTACAAGCTGGTTACCCGCGGCAACAACAATCTGATAGTAGAGGCTCTGGACGGTACTCACAAGCGTATGCCTGCATTCGCTACCGATCGCATCACATCGCTTGGCGACATCGCCATGTTTACCGAGACTGATGATGTGCCCCTGACTGATGTACTCGACAACCTGAAGAAGCTGGAGGACGGCAAGCGCGCCAGCATCAACGAGAAGAAGGCTTCGTCGGCCGAGCTGCGCGAGTATTTCTCGAAGGTTCTGCCTGAGTGGGATCAGGACCGCGTAAAGGATAGCCACATCAAGAAGCTCATCACCTGGTATAACATACTGATCGAGGCCGGTATCACCGACTTCAAAGATGAGGAGCCAGCCGAGAGCGCTGAATAAGTATTTATTTAGGCCTACGGAAAATCCGTAGGCTATATTTTTATTTTTTTTCGAACGTTTGTTTGATTTTCTGTTCGCGATGTTCTACGCGGACTTCTATTCCAAACTTTTCGTGGATATGCTCGGCCAGATGCTGAGCCGAATATACCGATCGGTGCTGACCGCCAGTGCAACCAAACGAGAACATCAAGCTGGTAAAACCACGCTGTATGTATCGGCGCACATGATTGTCGGCCAGTTTATACACCGAGTCGAGGAATGTCAGTATCTCGCCATCATCCTCAAGAAAACGTATCACGGGCTCGTCCAGACCTGTCAGCTTTTTATAAGGCTCATATCGTCCGGGGTTATGCGTCGAGCGGCAGTCGAACACGTATCCACCGCCATTGCCGCTCTCGTCCTCGGGTATGCCGTTGCGATACGAGAAGCTGTATACCTTCACCACCAGCGGTCCCTGCGCATCATACTTTGAGAATGTAGCCGGTCCGTCCTGCGGATGTGCCTTGTAAGGGTTCAGCTCGGTAGTCTTGTATCCGTCGGCACGACTAGCCACCGTCTCTATCTGTTGGAACTGTGGCAGCTCGGTCAACTGGCGCAGTATATCCATCAGGTATGGATAGTGCCACTGCGTGCTGCTAGCCAGCAGTTCGCGCAGATTCTGTATGGCGGGCGGTATACTCTCGATGAAGTGCTTTTTCTGCTCGAAATACCCGCGGAATCCGTATGCACCAAGCACTTGCAGCGTGCGGAACAGCACAAACAGCGACAGTCGGTTTACGAAGTGGCGCACCGGTGGCACCTCGATATAGTTCTTCAGCGAGTTGTAGTACTCGTACACCAGTTCGCGGCGCAGCTTGTGCGGATACTTAGCCGATGCCTGCCACAGGAACGATGCCACGTCGTAGTAGTAAGGACCTTTTCGGCCGCCCTGATAGTCGATAAACCAAGGATTGCCATCGTGGTCCATCATCACGTTGCGTGCTTGGAAGTCGCGATACAGGAATGTGTCGCCCGGCTCCGATGTCAGGTCCTTTGCCATCAGTCGGAAGTCGGCCTCTAGTTTCAACTCGTGGAAGTCTATCTCGGTGGCTTTCAGGAAGCAGTACTTAAAGTAGTTTAGGTCGAACAGCACGCTGTCTACATCAAACTCAGCCTGCGGATAGCAATTCTCAAAGTCGAGCCCTACTGCACCACGCATCTGCATATTTGGCAGTTCGCGGATGGTGCGACGCAGCAGTTCCTGCTCTTTTAGCGTGTATCGTCCGCCCGCTTCGCGTCCGCCACGGATAGCGTCGAACAGCGACATGCTACCCAGGTCGGTCTGCAGGTATCGCAGCTGGTCGTCGCTCGCCGCCAGTATCTTTGGCACCGGCAACTGGCGCTTGCTGAAGTGATTTGTAAGGTAGATAAACGCGTGGTCCTCGTCACGACTGGTACCTATCACTCCCACCACCGATTGTCCGTCGCGGTCGGTCAGTCGGTAGTAAGTACGGTTGCTACCACCGCCAGGAATCTGAGCCACATTCCGCGGCTCATCGCCCTTCCATTGCTTATATAATTCTAAGAGTTTCTGCATAACGAGTGCAAAGATAACACAAAATGAGCGAAAAACCAAATTATTGTCGATAAAATAAGAAATATGCCTTGTTTTATGCAAAAAAAGACAATCAATGATTACAGATTACAGATTACAGTTTTTTTGCGTGGTGTAGAATGTAGGTCAATCAAATGTTAATTTAGCTTAATATTTATATAATATAAATATTACCTTAGAAAGCGCTATGAAGAGAGGCACGATAATAAAACTGTAATCTGTAATCTGTAATCAAAAACATGACATACTCAAAAATCAACACGAATTAAAAGAAATTCCAGCAAAAACTGCATATTATTTGGAATTACAAATAAAAATTTGTACATTTGCACTAGCAAAAGAAGAGCTCGACAATATGAGATTAATACAAAAAAATTGCCAGGATTAATTCTAAAAATTGCGCAGATTAATAGTAGCAAAAATAATCTTTAATCGTAGCGAATACGCCCAATAACAGACAGTCTCTGCATAAGCCACAAGATTATTAACAAAAAAAAGGAACTCACGGTGACGTAAGCTCCTTCAATATAGAAGTTATAACAGGATTCAACTACACTTCCCAGCCGATGGCTGATGCACCCAGCACAGCTGCGCTGGCGCCGTCGAGACCGCTGACGAGGAACTTGGCCTTGTTCTTGAAAATCTTCAGCACATGGTCGTTGTATGCCTTCTCGATTGGCTTCATTATCAGATCGCCGGCCTTAACCATACCGCCGAAGAAGATGAATGCCTCAGGTGATGAGAATGCTGCAAAGTCGGCGCAAGCCTCACCAAGCATCTTGCCGGTGAACTCGTAGATCTCCTTGGCCAGCTCGTCGCCCTTACCAGCTGCGAGAGAAACGTCGAGCGATGTGATATCCTCTGGATTAATCTCGCGCAGCAGTGATGGACGGTCGGTCTTAGCCAGCAGTTCGCGTGCTGTGCGTGCTACACCAGTGGCTGAGCAGTAAGCCTCAAGACAGCCTGTGCGACCGCAACCGCATGAGCGGCCTTCCTCGCCACGAACCATAGTTACGTGACCCAGCTCGCCTGCGAAACCATCGTGACCGTACAGCAGCTGACCGTTGACAACGATACCAGAACCAACACCTGTACCAAGTGTGATAACGATGAAGTTCTTCATACCGCGAGCCACACCGTAAACCATCTCGCCGATAGCTGCGGCATTAGCATCGTTGGTAAGTGCTACGGGGATATTGTTGAGTCGCTCGCTGAACAGCTTAGCCAGGGGCACGATACCATCGTGGGCCCAAGGCAGGTTTGGAGCAAACTCGATTGTGCCGCTATAGAAATTGCCGTTAGGAGCACCGATACCCATTGCCTTAATCTTATCGATACCACCCACCTGCTCGATGATGACCTTGAGCACATCTACACAAGCATCGACATATTGCTCGGCCGAAGTATAATTACCAGTTTTGATAGCGGTGGTAGCCTTGATGTCGCCACGGGCATCAACAATACCGAAGACAGAGTTAGTACCTCCTAAGTCTAAGCCAATAACGTATGGCTTGAGAGCTGCATTTTGTTCGTTCATAATTATAATAAGTTTATTAGTCGTTTAAATGATAAATTCTATTTTCAAGCTACAAAATTAATAAAAAAACAGCATATCAATTGACTTTTTACGGAAATTAACCATTATTTTATAAAAGAATGACGAAAATCAAACGAATGAGGAAAATTTTTCGTAACTTTGCACCCGTTATGCCAATTCATATACCAATAAATATATTAGACTTCATCTTCAAGGGTATGATGATAGGAGTGATTGCCAGCGCACCGATGGGGCCCGTTGGCATACTCTGCGTGCAGCGCACACTGAACAAGGGCCGATGGTTTGGATTTGCCACCGGACTGGGTGCAGCTGCCAGCGACATTATCTATGCGGCCTTTGCCGGATACGGTATGTCGTTTGTAATGGACTTTATCACCAACGACCAGAACCGTTTCTATCTGCAGATGGCCGGTAGCATCATGCTGCTGTGCTTCGGTTGGTACACATACCACACCGACCCTACTAAGAAGATGCACCAGAGCGGCAAACAGCAAGGCACATTCTGGTACAACGCATGGACGGCGTTTCTCGTCACGTTCTCTAATCCCCTCATCATATTCCTGTTTCTGGCCATGTATGCCCAGTTTGCATTTGTGCTGCCCAACCATCCGTTTGAGATGATAGTGGGATTTGCCAGCATCGTGGGCGGTGCACTGCTATGGTGGTGGGGACTGACATGGCTGATATACCAGATACGTACAAAATTCGACACATACGGCATTAAGTTGATTAACAAAATAATAGGCGTGGCTGTGATTATATGCAGCATTGTGATGCTGCTGGGCCTTACCACCAATCTGGTAAGACTGTTCTAGGCCGCACATACATATATAATAATGTATATAGCAAACGAGTTAAGAAAGAGTAACATTGCCGAATATCTGCTGTATATGTGGCAGATGGAGGACACGGTGCGAGCATTCGACTGCTCGCTGCAACGCATTAAGCGCGAGTATATCGAGCGATTCGACTATACCGACGAACAGAAAGAAGAAGAGACCGACTGGTTTGGCAATCTGATACGCATGATGAATCAGGAGGGTTGCCGCGAGCAGGGACATCTGCAGATAAACAAGGTGACGATGCAGATGCTTACCGAACTGCACCAGCAGCTGCTGCAGAGCCCCAAGTTTCCATTCTACAACACAGCCTACTACAAGGTATTGCCATTCATAGTAGAGCTGCGCAACCGCGGTGCTAACAAGGATGAGAACGAGATTGAGACCTGTTTCAACTCGCTCTACGGTGTGATGCTGCTGCGACTGCAGAAGAAAGACATCTCGCCCGACACCGCTCACGCAGTAAAAGAGATAACCACATTCATCGGCATGCTCTCAGACTATTACAAGAAGGATAAAGAAGAAGGACTGAAATTCGAGTAAGATGAGGATACTTATTACAGGCTGTAACGGACAGCTGGGAAACGAGATGCAGCTACTGGAGAAGGAGAACCAGCAGCACACCTACTTTAATACGGATGTGCAGGAGCTGGACATCACCGACGAACAGGCTATCGAGCGATTCGTTGAGGATAACGAGATCGACGGTATAGTAAACTGCGCCGCATATACTGCTGTAGACAAGGCTGAAGAGAATCAGGAGCTGTGCTGCAAGCTGAACGCTAACGCACCCGAATATCTGGCCAAGGCCATCGATAAGCGTGGCGGATGGATGATACAGATATCGACCGACTACGTGTTCGACGGCACCAACAACCGTCCTTATGTAGAGATTGACCCGGTTTGCCCCAACAGCACCTACGGCCGCACCAAGCTGGCCGGCGAAGAGGCTGTGATGTCCAGTTGCAAGCAGAGCATGATTATCCGCACAGCATGGCTGTACTCTACATTCGGCAACAACTTTGTAAAGACAATGATCCGTCTTGGCAACGAGAAGCCCGAGCTGGGCGTGATATTCGACCAGATAGGCACACCTACCTACGCTCGCGACTTGGCAGTAGCTATCTTTGCAGCTATCAACAAGGGTATCGTGCCGGGCACATATCACTTCTCTAACGAGGGGGTCATCTCATGGTATGACTTTACCAAAGCCATCCACCGCATAGCCGGCATCACCACATGCCACGTGCGTCCGCTGCACACTGCCGAGTATCCCACTCCAGCCGCGCGCCCCCACTACAGCGTGCTAGATAAGACAAAGATCAAGCACACCTATGGTATCGAGATACCATACTGGGAGGAGTCATTAAAAGAATGTATTGAAAAATTATAATAGAAGGTAAAAAGATATGAATCAGGAGATAGAAAGAAGACGTACATTTGCGATTATATCGCACCCGGATGCGGGTAAGACTACACTGACAGAGAAGTTCTTGCTGTTTGGTGGACAGATACAGGTGGCTGGTGCCGTAAAGAGCAACAAGATCAAGAAGACTGCCACATCAGACTGGATGGATATCGAGAAACAGCGTGGTATCTCGGTATCGACATCGGTGATGGAGTTTGACTACACACCCGACGGCAAGGATATAGAATACAAGGTGAACATTCTGGACACCCCAGGTCACCAAGACTTTGCTGAGGACACATTCCGCACACTTACCGCCGTCGACTCGGCTATCATCGTAGTTGACGGTGCAAAGGGTGTTGAGACTCAGACGCGTAAGCTGATGACTGTATGCCGCATGCGCAAGACGCCGGTAATCATATTCATCAACAAGATGGACCGCGAAGGCCGCGATCCGTTTGATCTGCTTGACGAGCTTGAGCAGGAGCTGGAAATCAAAGTACGCCCATTGTCATGGCCTATCAATCAGGGAGCCAAGTTTAAAGGCGTGTATAACATCTACGAACAGAAGCTTGACCTGTTCACACCCGACAAGCAGCGCGTGACCGACAAGGTAGAAGTCGACATCGACAGCGACGAGCTGGATAAGCGCGTTGGCGAGGAAAACGCCGCTAAGCTGCGCGAAGACTTGGAGCTGGTAGACGGTGTATATCCAGAGTTCGACGTAGAGACATATCGCGAGGCCGAAGTAGCACCAGTGTTCTTCGGTTCGGCACTCAACAACTTCGGTGTACAGGAACTGTTGAACTGCTTTGTAGAGATAGCACCATCGCCACGTCCAACCAAGGCCGAAGAGCGCGATGTGCAGCCAGAGGAGCAGAAGTTTACCGGATTTATCTTTAAGATAACCGCCAATATCGACCCCAACCACCGTTCGTGTATCGCATTCTGTAAGGTTTGCAGCGGAAAATTCCAGCGCAACCAGCCATATCTGCACGTTCGCCAGGGTAAGACCATGCGATTCTCATCGCCAACGCAGTTTATGGCTCAGCGCAAGAGCACCATCGACGAGGCTTGGCCAGGCGATATCGTAGGACTGCCCGACACAGGTGGTATGTTTAAGATAGGCGACACACTGACCGAAGGCGAGAAGCTGCACTTCCGCGGACTGCCATCATTCAGCCCAGAGCTGTTCAAGTATATCGAGAACGACGACCCGATGAAGGCCAAGCAGCTGCAGAAGGGTATCGACCAGCTGATGGACGAAGGTGTGGCACAGCTGTTTGTCAACCAATTCAACAATCGCAAGATTATCGGTACGGTTGGTCAGCTGCAGTTTGAGGTCATCCAGTACCGACTGGAGAACGAGTACAACGCCAAGTGTCGTTGGGAGCCAGTACACCTGTACAAGGCATGCTGGATAGAGAGCGACAATCCACAGGAGCTCGAGAACTTTAAGAAGCGCAAGTATCAGTATATGGCTAAGGACAAAGACGGCCGCGACGTATTCCTGGCCGACAGCGGCTACGTGCTGAGCATGGCGCAGCAAGACTTCGAAAACATTAAGTTCCACTTTACATCAGAGTTCTAAATGACAAGAGAAGAAGATATCAAAAGGGCCGTAGAGACCATGCGTAAGGGCGGAGTTATACTCTACCCTACTGATACGGTTTGGGGCATCGGTTGCGATGCTACTAATGCCGAGGCTGTGAAGCGTGTGTACGAGATAAAGCAGCGCGACGATTCTAAGGCACTAATCTGCCTGGTGGATAGCGACGCACGCATGCAGCGCTACTTCCGCAATGTGCCCGACGTGGCCTGGCAGCTCATCGACAGTCTGAAAGAGGCCGAAGATGCAAAGCCGACAACACTGATTCTTGACGGTGCTATCAATCTGGCACCAAACCTGATAGCCGAAGATGGCAGTCTGGGGGTTCGTATCACCAACGAGCCATTCTCTAAGGAGCTGTGCTACCGGTTCCAGAAGGCCATCGTTTCTACATCGGCCAACATCAGCGGAGAGCCTGCCGCACAGAACTACTGCGACATCGACCAGCGCATCATCGACGCTGTAGACTATGTATGCTGGAGCCGCCGACAAGAGCACAAGCCGCACACCCCGTCAAGCATAATCAAACTGAAAGAAAACGGCGAAGTAACAGTAATACGTAAATAAGTGGAAACAACAGTAAGAGACAGAAGACCAGAGTGGCTGAAACGCCTGCACGACTGGCGTGTGGAGCATGTAAGCGAGAGGATGTTTATGATCGTCCTCGCACTGTTGGTGGGGTTCTTTGCTGCTGTGGCCGCATTTGTGCTGCACTGGATTATCAACCAGATAGTACTGCTGCTCACCAGTTCGTTTGAGCAGAGTCATGCCAACTGGCTCTACCTGGTTTATCCTGTGGTGGGTATCTACTTCACATCGCTGTTTGTGCGCTATGTGGTTAAGGATAACATATCGCACGGAATAACACGAATACTCTACGCTATCTCTACCAACAAGTCGCGACTGAAATCGCACAACTGCTGGTCGAGTGTGATAGCCTCAGCCATCACCATCGGATTTGGTGGATCGGTAGGAGCCGAGGCACCTATCGTTCTTACCGGTTCGGCCATCGGATCTAATCTGGGCCAACTGTTCCACCTGGACCGCAAGATGCTGATGACACTGGTGGGATGCGGTGCTGCCGGAGCTATAGCAGGTATCTTTAAGGCGCCGATAGCCGGACTGGTGTTTACGCTCGAAGTGCTGATGATAGATATGACCATGTCGGCACTGCTGCCTATACTGGTATCGTGTGTGACGGCAACGGTATTCACCTACATATTCAGCGGCGATGCTGCACTGTTTACATTCCATCTGGACAGCGAGTGGAGCGTGGAGCGCATACCGGCCTGCCTCGGATTAGGCGTGGCATGCGGTATGGTATCGCTATACTTTATCCGTATGATGGGTGTTTGCGAAGATGTGTTCGCCAAGTTTAAAGACAAGCCATACGTAAAACTAGCCATCGGCGGAACCACACTTAGCTTGCTTATCTTCCTGTTTCCATCGCTCTACGGCGAGGGATACAGCAGCATAAATCTGCTGTTGAACGGACAGAATGCCGACGACTGGAACCGAATATTGAACAACTCTATGTTCTCTGGTCAGGGTTCGCTGTTACTGGTTTACATCGCGCTGGTGCTGTTCACCAAGGTAGTAGCCACATCGGCCACCAACGGCGGTGGCGGTTGCGGTGGTACGTTTGCACCTTCGCTGTTCATCGGATGCTTTACCGGATTCCTGTTCTCACGACTCTGGAACATCAACGAGATAGGTGTTTACGTGCCTGAGAAGAACTTTGCGCTGCTAGGTATGGCAGGTGTTATGTCGGGCGTGATGCATGCCCCGCTCACCGGTATATTCCTAATAGCAGAGTTGACCGGCGGATACTCTATGTTTATGCCACTGATGATAGTAAGCGTGTGTGCATATATCACCATCAGCATATTCGAACCTCACAGCATATACGGTTCGCGACTGGCTAAGCAGGGCAAACTGCTTACTCACCACACCGACCACGCTGTGCTTACACTGATGAATCTCGACTCGGTAATCGAGCGCGACTATCTGGGAGTAGATCCTGACATGGAACTGAATCAGATAGTAAACAAGATAAGCCGCAGCCACTCTACGGTATTGCCTGTACTTGATGCCGGTGGAAAGCTGCTTGGCGAGATAGACATCATGAAGATTAGAAACGTGGTGTTCCGTATAGAGCTGTATCACCACTTCAAGGCATCGCAGCTGATGACAGACCCGAAAGCGATACTTAATGACGGAATGCCGATGCGACAGGTGATGCGTGCATTCGACCGCACAGGTGCCAATTGGCTACCAGTGCTCGACACCGAAAACCGCCTGAAAGGCTACATATCACGCCAGCGCATATACACCATGTATCGCAAGATGGTGGCCGATATGAGTGAGGATTAAAGAATAGAAGACAATGGAGAAAAAGGATTTAAGGATTGTTTTTATGGGAACGCCTGAGTTTGCAGTGGATACGCTGAAAGCTCTAGTGGAGAACGATTATAACGTGGTGGCTGTGGTAACTCAGCCCGACAAACCAGTTGGCCGACATCAGACAGAGATGCAGCCATCAGAGGTAAAGAAGTACGCTCTGGAACACAATCTGCCAGTGCTGCAACCGGTAAAGATGAAGGATCCCGAGTTTGTTGAGCAGTTACGCTCGTACCGTGCAAACTTGCAAGTAGTAGTAGCATTCCGCATGCTGCCCGAGGTGGTTTGGGATATGCCAGACTACGGCACATTCAACGTACACGCAGCACTGCTGCCACAGTATCGCGGTGCAGCACCTATCAACTGGGCTGTTATCAACGGCGAGACACAGACTGGCGTAACCACATTCTTCCTCGACCACGACATCGACACAGGCCGCATCATCATGCAGAAGCCATTCGCAATCCCCGACGATGCCGACGTGGAATACGTCTACGACGGATTGATGCATCTGGGTGCCGAAATATGTCTGGAGACACTCGAGCGAATCATAGCTGCCGATGGACATCCAGAGAGTATTCCTCAGGAGGAGATGATATCAGTAGGTAGCGAACTTTATGCTGCTCCGAAGATATTCAAGGAGACCTGCGAGATAAACTGGGATCAGCCCGCCAAGAAGGTTTACGACTTTATCCGTGGTCTGTCGCCCTACCCCGGCGCATGGTGCACACTGGTATCGCCCGAAGGAAAAGAGACGGTGCTGAAGATATACAAGACCAGCAAAACCACTCACACTGCCGGCGAGACACGCCACACCGCCATCATCGACCGCAAACCATGCATAAAGGCTGCCGACGCACTGCTTATGATTGAAGAACTGCAGTTGGCCGGAAAAAAGCGCATGAGCGGACGCGACTTTCTTAACGGAATTAAAAATTTTGAGAACTATATAATAAAATAGGTATAATCAGCGTTACTATAGTAGGATAAATCCAAAAAACAGATTGCCTATGAAGTATTTTACTCAAGAAGAAGACATTATGTTTAGCGAGAAGACATTCAAGCCAAGAAAACAGACGCTTGATTTCATCCGACTAGTAGCGCATTCATACAACAATCAGCTATGGCATTAGTATCACCATCATTACTCGCCGCCGACTTCTTGCATCTCGATCGCGACATCAACATGATTAATCACAGTGAGGCCGACTGGCTCCACCTGGATGTAATGGACGGTTCGTTCGTCCCCAACATTTCATTCGGATTCCCCGTTCTCGAGGCAGTATCTAAGGCTTGCACCAAGCCACTTGATGTGCACTATATGATAGAGCACCCCGAGCGATACATCGCACAGACTGCAAAGCTTGGCGCTATGATGATGAATGTGCACTACGAAGCATGTGTTCATCTGCATCGCACCATCCAGGAGATTCATCAGGCTGGTATGAAGGCAGGTGTAACGCTGAATCCTGCCACACCAGTAAGCGTGCTCGAGGATATCATCGGCGATGTAGAAATGGTACTGCTGATGAGTGTTAATCCAGGTTTCGGCGGACAGAAGTTTATCGAGAACACCATCGAAAAGGTAAAGCGTCTGCGCAAGATGATCGACGAGAAAGGCTGCAAAACACTTATCGAGGTAGACGGCGGAGTACAAGGCGAGACAGCACCACGACTGGTAGCAGCTGGTGTCGACGTACTTGTAAGCGGCAGTTACGTGTTCGGAGCTAAGGATCCCGAAGCAGTAATCCGTGGTCTCAGATCACTCTAAGCTAAGATTGATTTCGTATTCGCGCGACAGACGGCGCATATTGATAAGGGCGTAACGCATACGTCCCAGTGATGTATTTACGCTGACGTTAGTCTCCTCGGCAATCTCCTTGAACGACAGATTCTGGAAGTATCGCATAAACAGCACTGTGCGCTGCTGCTCCGGCAGATGATTCATCAGGAATACCAGATCTTTCATCGTCTGATCGGTGGTAAGTTCGATTTCACGATAACTGCCTACCAAATCAGCCGACTTAATATTGCTAAGATCATTCTCCTTTGGAGCGTCAACCACCTTATCATTTTTCTGCGAACGGAAGTAATCCATCACTACATTATGTGTAATACGGGTAAGCCAGCACGAGAACTTGCCAGTATCAGCATATTGTCTGCGCTGCAATTTGGTTACCACTTTCAGGAATGTCTCCTGAAATAAGTCATTGGCCAAATCCTCATTCTTCACAATACACATGATGTATGTGAATACCTTGTCCTGATTCCGCGAAAGTAATTCGTCGAATGCTTTGTTATTGCCATCAATGTAAGCAAGTGCCAACTGTTCGTCGGACATACTCTTGATTGTACTCATCTTCTCAAATATTTAAAATTGAGTAGAAGTTGTTTCGATAGGCAATATTCGTTTTAAATTGTTAATAATCTGGGGGCAAAAGTAGATATTTTTATCCAAATCACCAAAAAAAACACCAAAAACTTCACTTTCTACCGATTTTTTATTACTTTTGCACATAAATTATAACCTAAAAAGGAAAAATATGAAACTATTCGTACCCGGACGCCTTTGTCTTTTTGGTGAACATACAGACTGGGCGGGACACTATCGAACAATGAATGCCGACATCAATCCCGGAGCAGCAATCGTAACTGGAATTGAACAGGGAATCTATGCCGAGGTAGAAAAATCTAGTATCTTTGAACTTTACAGCAGTGCCGACGAGATAAAAAATGTTTGGCAGGATTTCAGCTGTCGTATGGACGAGGTTGAACTTAAGCGTGTAGCTAAAAGCGGTTCGTTTTTCTGCTATTGCGCTGGTGTGGCATCGTATATGCTCGAGTGGTATAAGGTAGGCGGTGTGCGCATCCGCATCACCGATATGACTCTGCCAATGAAGAGCGGCCTGTCGTCATCAGCAGCCATATGCGTATTGGTGGCTCGTGCGTTCAATCAGCTGTACAATCTCAATCTGAATACCCTCGGCGAGATGAACATCGCCTATCTCGGCGAGTTGCGCACAAGTAGCCGTTGCGGAAGATTGGACCAGGCATGTGCATTCGGCGTAAAACCAAATCTGATGAATTTCGACGGCGACGAGATCGAAGTGCGTTCGCTCAATGTCAAGAAACCACTCTATTGGGTGTTTGCAGATCTGTGTGCCGAAAAGGATACCATCAAGATCCTGTCGGACCTCAACAAGGCATATCCATTCCCCAACAGCGATGCCGAACGCGCACTGCACGACGCACTAGGACAGCAGAATCTGGAAATAGTCGAACGAGCCATAAAATACATGGCCGAAGGTGATGCTGAGAGCTTGGGAAAACTGATGACAGAAGCCGAAGCACTGTTCGATGAGAAGGTGGCTCCGATGTCATCGGCACTTTGGTCGCCAAAACTACACGCAGTATTGCAAGACCCGAAGATTCTGCCTTTGGTATGGGGCGGAAAAGGTGTCGGTTCGCACGGCGATGGTTCGGTGCAGTTCCTGGCAAAGTCTGAAGAGGCTCAGCAGCAGGTGACCAACTATCTGAACGAGCAAGGCATGAAGGCATACACGCTTACACTTAAGCCTGTGCATACCGTTCGTCGCGCCATCATTCCTGTGGCAGGATTCGGCACTCGTCTGTATCCGTCAACACGTGTCATCAAAAAGGACTTCTTCCCTATTCCATGTCCCGACGGAATGGTTCGCCCGGTAATACTCATCCTGCTCGAAGAGCTGGTACAGAGCGGTATCGAGGAGATCTGTCTGGTACTCGGTTCAGAAGAGGAGCGCCAGCAATATGCCGATTTCTTCGAGCATCCACTGTCAGACGAGCATATAGCCAAACTGAATCCCGAAGCACAGGAGTACGAGAATCACATATTAGATATAGGTAAGAAACTGCACTACGTATATCAGCGCGAAAAGCGTGGATTCGGCCATGCGGTTTACCAGGCAGCACAGTTTGCCGGAAACGAGCCTGTACTGCTGTTGCTTGGCGACACTCTGTATCGCAGCGACACCAACAAACCATGTGCTCTGCAGATGATTGAGGACTACGAGCGATACAACCGACTGATGGTAAGTATCCATCCTATTCCTCTGGCCGAGGTTAGCCGCTATGGCATACTGCACGGTGTATGGGAGGACAACGACCACTCGATCCTTAACGTATCGGCAATGGTAGAGAAACCCAAGGCCAGCTATGCCGAGGAATACCTGGCCGTACGTAATAAGAAAGGCGAAAAGGAATATTACAGCGTGTTCGGACAATACATACTTACACCCGAGGTATTCTCGCAGATACATGAGGATATAATGCAGAAGGAGATCGATGGCGATCACCAGACCGAGATTGAACTAACATCTGCTCTCGATGCCGTACGCAAACGCAGCGGAATGGTTGGAGTAAGATTGCGCGGCCGCATGTTCGACATGGGAAATCCTGCCGCACTTACCAATGCAATCACCGAATTTGCAAAACCGAAATAACAAGAAAAAGGAATCCCGCATCATCAATTGATTGCGGGATTCTATTTTTATTTAACCAGACTCAACAGATATTTTCCGTATTCGTTCTTTGCCATAGGCTTGGCCACTTCTTCAAGTTTCTCCTTGGTTATCCAACCACGCTTGAATGCGATCTCCTCAAGACAAGCCACCTTCAATCCCTGACGTTTCTCGATAACCTCAATGAATGTAGAAGCCTCCGACAGCGAATCGTGTGTACCAGTATCCAACCATGCAAAACCACGCTGCAGTGTCTGCACCTTAAGTTTCTTTTGTGCCAGATACTCCTGATTAACGGTGGTAATCTCCAGTTCTCCACGTGCAGATGGCTTGATGTTCTTTGCGATATCAACCACACTGTTAGGATAGAAATACAGACCTACCACAGCATAGTTTGACTTGGGCTGTGCAGGTTTCTCCTCGATGCTGAGACAATTACCATCGGCATCAAACTCTGCCACACCATAACGCTCCGGATCATTAACATAGTATCCGAACACAGTAGCCAGTCCATGTTTCTCAGCATTCTCCACGCTCTCCTTCAGCAGTCCTGTAAAACCACTTCCATAGAAGATGTTATCACCAAGCACCAGACATGCACAATCATCGCCAATAAACTTCTCGCCGATGATGAAAGCCTGAGCCAGTCCGTCAGGCGATGGCTGTTCAGCATACTCAAAGTGTACGCCCAGGTCAGAACCATCGCCAAGCAATCGCTTAAAGCCTGGCAGATCATATGGTGTAGATATGATAAGAATCTCGCGGATACCAGCCAGCATCAGTGCTGATATAGGATAATAGATCATCGGTTTGTCGAAGATGGGAATCAATTGCTTACTTATTCCCTTTGTAATCGGATAAAGACGTGTACCCGATCCACCTGCTAAAACGATACCTTTCATACGTAGATAATTTTATAATTTTGGTGCAAAGATACGTTTTTTTATGCACGAAACGCAATATTTTACAAAAAAATTACTACCTTTGCAACCGATTTTACAATTTAAATATATATATATGGGATTTTGGAATAAATTATTTGGCAATAATAGCGAACAGAAAGTTGGCGGAATGGAGGATTTCATGACTCTTATCCGCGTATACTTTCAGGCTGCGATGGCTGCCGACTTGGGTATAACCAATCTGGCTGCCCTGCCCGACCTGCGTGTGTTTAAGAGCACACTTAAGGTTGCCACCGTTAATAACAAGTTAGGTGTAGGCGAGCGCACACGCTGCAAGAAGATGCTTAAGGAAATGTATGGTATGGAGGACGAGTTCTTCAAGGAGATCGACTCTAGCCTGCGCAAGCGCTGCAAGAAGATTCAGGACGCACAGACATATCTGTTACAGTTCCAGGGATTCACACAGGAGATCATGATGCTTACCGGCAATCTGATGAAGTTCAAGCTCCGTCTGCCTGGATTCATGAAGAAGGCTCTCTACACAATGACAGAGAAAACCGTGAACGATATCTTCAATAAGAACGACTTCAGCGATCCTGCCGTACTTAAGAGTATCGTAGCTGTTCGTGAGTACAACCGTCGTCTCGGATTCTCACAGAAGTGGGTAACCGACTTTGTATACAAAGTGGTAATGCTGGCCAAGAAAGAGCCCAAACCTGCTCAAGACGAAAAGTAGAAAGTTTAAAATTTCTTAAAAGATAACGATAAGGCTATTCTTTAAAAGATAATTTATATAACTTTGTACACCAAATAGTTATATCATGAGTTCTAACCAGGAGACAATATTGGCGTTCGAGACCCGCGTAAGGCAGATGATTCTCCATTTCAAGCAATTGAAAAAGGAGAATTTGGAGCTACGCGCGCAAATCGAAAAGGGTAAGCAGGAGATTAACGATCTGCAGGCCAAGTTGACTCAGGCAGATAATGATTACAATTCACTGAAAATGGCAAAGATGATGCAGATAACCGACGGAGACTTGGAAAGTGCAAAAGCCCGAGTACAGAAGATGATCCGGAACGTTAACAAGTGCATCGCCATTCTGAGCGACGAACAATAAACAAGGTGCCCACAATGACAGAAGTGAATAACGAGAAACTACATATCAGGTTGCACGTCTACGATGAAGAAATCGAGGTAACCATCAAGCGTTCCGACGAGGAATTCTATCGTAAGGCAGCCAAACTCATTACCGACCGTTATAATGCCTATTCGCAGGCTTATAAGGGTAAGAAGGGTGAGCATACGATAGCGCTGATGACGCTTATCGATATCGCCCTGATGTACGAGCGTGAGCGCGGCAATAACGACACCGACCCGTATAATAGTATTCTCACTAAGTTGACTTCTGAAATAGAGGAGGCACTTAAGTGAGAATATTTTTATCATTAACATAGATTTTATATGGATATCATTTTTGTACTACTGATCGCCGCAGGTGCCCTCGCTTTAGGAGGTGTCTGTGGATACCTTGTATTCCGCTACGTTCTGAAGGGGAAATACAATGAAATGATCGACACAGCCACTAAGCAGGCTGATGTGATCAAAGAGAAGAAGCTGCTCGAGGTGAAGGAAAAGTTCATCAACAAGAAGAGCGAACTGGAAAAGGAAGTGCAGCAGCGCAACCAGCACATCCAGCAGAGTGAAAACAAACTGAAGCAGCGCGAGATTTCGCTCAACCAGCGCCAGGAAGAACTGGGCCGCCGCAAGAATGAGCTCGACAATCAGCAGCAGCGCATCGAGAACGAGAAGAAGTTGCTGTCGGTTAAGGCCGAAGAGTTGGAGAAGATGCAGCTTAAGGAGCGCGAAAAGCTTGAGGAAGTATCAGGTCTGAGCGCCGAAGAGGCAAAGAACCGTCTGGTAGAGTCGATGAAGGACGAGGCTAAGACTGCCGCCGCCAGCTATATCAACGAGATTATGGACGAAGCTAAGCTCAACGCTAATGCTCAGGCCAAGAAGATCGTTATACAGACCATCCAGCGTGTAGCTACCGAAACCGCCATCGAGAACTCTGTAAGCGTATTCCACATCGAGAACGACGAAGTAAAGGGTCGTATCATCGGTCGCGAGGGTCGTAACATCCGTGCTCTCGAGGCAGCTGCAGGCGTTGAAATCGTAGTAGACGATACTCCTGAGGCTATCGTAATCTCTGGTTTCGATCCAGTTCGTCGTGAGGTATGTCGTCTGGCTCTCCATCAGTTGGTTAGCGACGGACGTATCCACCCTGCACGTATCGAGGAAGTTGTAGCTAAGGTTAAGAAGCAGCTCGACAATGAGATTATCGAGACAGGTAAGCGCACAGCTATCGACCTGGGTGTACACGGATTGCATCCCGAGCTTATCCGCATCATCGGTAAGATGAAGTATCGTTCTTCATACGGACAGAATCTGCTGCAGCACGCACGCGAAACTGCCAACCTCTGTGCTGTAATGGCATCTGAGCTTGGTCTGAATCCTAAGAAGGCTAAGCGTGCCGGACTGCTTCACGATATCGGTAAGGTGCCCGATGAGGAGAGCGAGTTGCCACACGCTATCTATGGTGCTAAGATTGCTGAGAAGTTTAAGGAGAAGCCCGATATCTGCAATGCTATCGGTGCTCACCACGACGAGATGGAGATGCAGACTCTGCTGGCTCCTATCGTTCAGGTGTGTGATGCCATCTCAGGTGCACGTCCTGGTGCACGCCGCGAGATTGTAGAGGCATACATCAAGCGTCTTAACGATCTTGAAGCTATTGCAATGAGCTATCCTGGTGTAACCAAGACTTACGCCATCCAGGCAGGTCGTGAGCTCCGCGTTATCGTAGGTGCCGACAAGATGAACGATGCCGAGAGCGAGGCTCTGAGCACCGACATCGCTACAAAGATTCAGAACGAGATGACTTATCCCGGACAGGTTAAGATTACCGTTATCCGCGAGACTCGTTCGGTAGCTTACGCTAAGTAATCGTGATTAGAGTATCTGCTTGATATCAAGCAGTTTAGATACCAGATAAGTGGGGGCCTCAGGGTCTCCACTTTTTATGTCGTACTGCCAACGGTTAAACAGCAGCGTGTCTATCCCGACAGACATCGCACCCTGTATATCGGTAGCCATATTGTCGCCAATCATCAGTGTCGACTCAGGTTTAGCACCAGTCTTGGCAAAGGCATAGTCGAAGAAAGCCTTAGATGGCTTGTTTGCCCCGGCATCCTCGCTCAGTACTATGGTATCAAAGTATTCGCGCAGTCCGCATGCAGCCAATTTCTTGTATTGCACCTCGTGAAAACCATTGCTGGTCATATGCATACGATAACCCTTCTGATGCAGATATTCCATCAATTCGTGTGCACCTTCAACAACTCCAGGCTTACAGCTACAGTGCTCCAGAAACTTATCGCTCATCTCCAGGCATAACTGCTCGCTCACATCCAGGCCCCTACCCTCGCTAAGCGGACGACGGAATCGCTCCACTATCAGATAATCGCGTGTTATCTCTCCTTTGGAGTATCTGCTCCACAGGTCGATATTCGCCTCCCAGTATGCATTGTAGAACACCTTGGGCTCGTCAAAATAACGTTCCAGCTTATAGTCCTCATAAGTCTCGCTTAGAGCTATTACAGCGTTGCCGTGAGTATCGTAGAGTGTATCGTCAAAGTCTACGAACAAGTCTTTGTATACCTTCTTATTTTCCATACGCGTGCAAAGGTATGAAAAAACTCCGGAATAAACCATTATTTCGCAAAAAACTTTCTGCCGTTTTGGATTACTATACCACGATAACTTGCATCTACACGGCGACCATTAAGGTCATAACAGGGCTGATTTGGATTTAGCAGTCTCACATCATCAGTAATACCAATGATGGCTGATGCCGTCCCGTCAGTCTCGTAGCATCCCAAATCGGGTGCCGAACCTTTATAGCCGACATAACCTGCGATAACATCACCTTCGAAGTTTGACTTATCGTATACCATACCCTTGTCTATCAGATTCTCAGCACCACTCTTCAGATGCAACAACAGCGTTTCAGCCAAAGTTCCATCGACATTACGAGGAGCAAGCAGCAGTCCTTCAATATCCAGACTCTCAAAATCAGCGTCAGATGTTGAAAAACCACTAAGCCAGGTATTGTGACTCTGGATGATTGTGCCGCTCTTGTGAGTCTTGATATCACTATCTACTGCATCAAGACTTATGCAATTATGGATATCGAGCGTATAAGCATAATCATTGCCAAAGCCATAATTGATGTTATTAGCATATGCTGTGCAGTTGATAATCTTCATTGCACCGGCATTGTTATTCTGGTCGAACCCCTTTGAACGATGACCTATAGCTAGACAGCGATAGAGTTCTGTATTATGAACAGTACCCTTACCACCCAGTTTAAATCCATTAGGATTACCGCCATTCTCAACACTCGACAGCGTTTTACCCACAAAGTAGCTTGCATCAACACCAAGCGCACGTGGATGTGCCGACAAATCAAACGTGGCAGGACCGTTATTATACGTAATACAATTGATGTAAACAGTAGGTGTACCATTGGTTACACGCTGAAACGAATCCCAGCCATCGTCGCTGTTTCCCCATGCACGGCAACCAATATAAACATTGCCCGAACATGCATCACCCTGCTTATCAGCAAAACCATCAGCATTTCCACCATTGTTCTGATAGTCAAAATTCTCGTGCGAATCGCAGTTTACTACGGTATTATGTCCTCCGCTACGCAGTTGGATACCCGAATCGCAACAGCCATACACATCCAGTCGTTCCAGTGTGCAGTACTTAGCATTTTCCAACCATATACCCTTCTTACCGGCATAACGGATGGTAAGCCCCGCAATATACAGATACTGTCCGCCAACGGTAATGCCGTTAGTACCGTTCGGCTCACCTCTGAAATCGATTATCGGCTTTGCGCCCTCGGCAGCTGCTATGGTAATCATATTGTCGACACTACCCTTACAGTTAATCTTGAGCGTAGTCGTAAGATCGTATTGTCCATCGGTCAGATATAATTCATCGCCGGCCTGGAGTTTATTTATAGCCGATGCCAGATTATCGGCAGGAGTAACGTTGTATACCTTAGCCCCTGCCATTTGCGGCATGACTAATGCTATGATTATTGCTAAACACTTAATCTTCATATAGTTAAAATAGTTATATCGGCTGCAAAAGTAAAAATAAAATATGTAACTTACACCTTATTATTATATATAAGAAACGCAAACGATTACGCTCGGAAACGTTTACGTAGGAATTTGCGTAAAAAGAAAAACAAAAGTTTGATTTTTACAAAAATTTATCTAATTTTGCAGCAATTTAGTGACTAAAACCAAATTTGAAGTCAAACTAGTATAATTAATAACTTAAAAATCAAAGTATGAATCAAGCAATGAGAAGATTGTGTAAACTTTGCCTCTTAGCTGCATTCTTCGTACTGGCTCCTCCCGAGGTGCTGGCTCAGACGATTGCAAAAGGCCAGGTTTTCGACTCAACTAACGAGCCCGTAATCGGTGCTACAGTTGTAGAAAAGGGTAGTCCTAAAAACGCTACCATTACCGACTTCGACGGTAAATTCGAACTGAAACTGCAAAGCGGTAAGCAAGTTGTAATTACCTACATCGGTATGAAACCTAAAACAGTCAATGCCACCAACAACATGAAGGTGACAATGGAAGACGACAACACCACACTGAACGACGTGGTTGTTATCGGTTACGGTTCGGTTAAGAAAAAGGATCTGACTGGTTCTGTTTCAACCGTAAGCAGCGAGACACTGCAGGCAGTGCCAGTAGCCAATGCTTCAGAGGCTCTGACCGGTAAGATGCCTGGTGTGCAGATTACCACAACCGAGGGTTCGCCCGATGCTGAAGTAAAGATTCGCGTGCGTGGTGGCGGTTCTATCACACAGAGCAACGACCCTCTCTATATCGTTGACGGATTCCCCGTTGAGAGCATCAGCGACATTCCTTCAAATGATATCGAGGATATCACCGTACTTAAGGATGCATCATCTACCGCCATCTATGGTAGCCGCGGTGCTAACGGCGTAATTCTGGTAACTACCAAGAGCGGTAAGGAGGGTAAGACCAAGGTGAGCTATAACGCTTACTACAGCTGGAAGAAGATTGCCAAGAAGCAGGATGTGCTAGGCGCACGCGATTACGCTACATGGCAGTACGAGCTGGCTTTGCTTAAGAACAACAATGATCCCGAGAAGATTTCGTCGTACACCGACTACTTCGGAAACTATCAGGATCTGGACCTCTACGACAATATTGCCACCAACGATTGGCAGGATCTGGTTTACGGACGTACAGGCCACACATTCAATCACAATATCAATATCAATGGTGGTACTGAGAACATCAAGTATGCATTCAGCTATGCACACATGAACGACAAAGCCATCCAGATTGGTTCAAGTTTCAAGCGCGATAACTTCAGTCTGAAACTGAACACCAAGCCTACCAAGACCACAACTCTGGATTTCCAGGCTCGCTATGCCGACACTGATATCAACGGTGGTGGTGCTCAGGATGCTACTGGTGTTTACGATTCAGACCGTCGTCTGCGCTACGCAGTCATCTACACTCCATTCCCACTTAAGAACCTCGATCCATCGGCTGGTACCGATGACGACCTAGGTAACCTCTACAATCCTATCCAGGCACAGTGGGATAACGACCAGAAGAAGGAGCGCAAGAATCTGAACATTGCCGGTGCTTTCGGCTGGGAGGTAATCAAGAACCTGAAGCTCCGCACTGAGTTTGGTTATGACGATTACAACAACTACGATCAGCGTTATTGGGGTCTGACCACCTATTATATTAAGAACGTACCTGCTGTCGACAATCAGAATATGCCAGCCATCCGTCTGACATCTACTAATCGTCACCGCTTCCGCAATACCAACACCATCAATTACGACTTCAAGAAGTTGCTCAACAGCGAGGATCACAGTCTCAACATGATGGTAGGTCACGAGTACGTTATCACCAAGACACGTACCAACACTGACGAGGTACACGGTTTCCCAACCGACTTCGATTCTGAAACAGCATGGAAGCTCACCACACAGGGTACCCCCTACTCTATCGACGATGCTTATAGCGCCGACGACAAACTGCTTTCTTTCTTCGGTCGTTTGAACTACAACTTCAAGGATCGCTACTTGTTGAGTGCTACATTCCGTGCCGATGCTTCTTCAAAGTTCAACAAAGACAACCGTTGGGGATACTTCCCTTCTGTTGCTTTGGCATGGCGTATCTCTTCTGAGCCATTCATGGAAGGAACACAGAAGTGGCTCGACGACTTGAAGTTGCGCGTAAGTTATGGTACTGCTGGTAACAACAACATTCCTGTTGGGCAGCTTGTACAGACTTATAGTCCTAAGTCCACCGCCTGGGTAAACGGTATATCTTCATACTGGGCTCCTGACAAAATCATGGCTAACCCCAACCTGAAGTGGGAGACAACTATCACACGTAACGTAGGACTCGATTTTACATTGTTCGGCGGCAAGTTAAATGGTACCATCGAGGCTTATCTGAACACCACCAAGGATCTACTGATTGGATTCCCTGTGGGAGGTACAGGCTATGACACCCAGTATCGCAACATGGGTGAGACAGAGAACAAGGGTATTGAGTTCAGCTTCACATGGCACGCTGTAAACCAGAAGAACTGGGGTATCGACATCAGCGGAAACATAGGCTTCAATAAGAACAAGGTGAAGAGCCTTGGTATGATGGATGACTTCGGTTGGAACACCAACTGGGCTTCTACCGAAATTGGTAACGACTATTGGATTTCTGTAGGCGATCCTCTCGGACAGGTAATGGGTTATCGTCTTGACGGTAATGGCCGCTACGATGTTAGCGACTTTGCTGGCTACGATGAGAAGCAGGGTTGGATACTGAAGGAAGGTGTAGCCGATGCTTCTTCGGTAATCGGAACCATCCGCCCAGGTTCACTCAAACTTAAGGACCTTGATGGCGACGGATATGTAACATACGAGAAGGATGTTGAGGTGCTGGATGATGTCAACCCCGATGCATTCGGAGGATTCACACTGAGCGGTCATGCTTACGGATTCGACCTGAGCGCAGCCTTCAACTTCAGTATTGGCAACAAGGTTTACAACGCTAACAAGATTGAGTACACATCTACATCTAAGTATCAGTATCGTAGCATGAGCACCATCATGGCTGATGGCAACCGCTGGACCAACCTTGATCCTGAGACAGGCCTGCTCAGCAACGATCCTGCACGCTTGGCAGAACTCAACGCAAACACCACAATGTGGAGCCCATACATGAGCAAGATGGTCTTGACCGACTGGGCCCTCGAAGATGCATCATTCCTGCGTCTCAACACATTGTCGCTGGGTTACACTATCCCAACTGCCCTCACCAAGAAGGCTGGTATCAACAGCCTGCGCTTCTATGTAACAGCTTACAACGTATTCACAATCACTGGCTATAGCGGTTTCGATCCTGAAAGCGACTGTTACCGCCGTACAGCCCTGACTCCTAGCGTTGACCACTCTGGTTATCCACGTAGCCGCCAGTTCGTTGTGGGTTTGAATTTGAATTTCTAAAATGAAGGAGGACATAAAAATGAAGAATCAGATAAAATTAGCTATACTGTCAATGTCGCTGGTAGGTCTTGCCTCGTGCGACATGGATGCACCTAGCATCTCAGCCCTCAACGAGTCATCAGTATTCGCCATCTACTCTTTGGTCGAATCTGAGGTAATGTCAATCCACGTATCATTCGGTGAGACTAACTCATATCGTGGACGTTTCCTGCCCTACTACGGTGTTAACAGCGATGTAGAATGGGGTAATGCACCATCGTATGCCGACCGTCTGACCGACAAGCAGAGTCTGTGGAACTACAGCACTCTGGCAGGCAACGGACAGATGAATACATCAAACAACGCCTACGCTAAGTTCTACGAAGGTATCGAGCGCGCTAACCTTGCTATCAAGGGTATCCGTCAGTACGGTAACATCGAGAACAATGCCGACATGCGTCATTTGCTGGGCGAGGCTCTCACTCTGCGTGCTGTCATCTACAACGACCTGTTGAAGGCCTGGGGTGATGTTCCTGCTCGTTTCGAGCCTAACAACTCTGATAATATGTACCTGCCCCGCACTAACCGCGACGTTATCTACAAGCAGCTACTAGCCGATCTGGAAGAAGCCGAGGATTATTGCTACTGGGCTAACGAGAACGCTATCACCAAGACCACAGAGCGCGTAAACAAGGATTTCGTTAAAGGTCTGCGTGCACGTCTGGCTCTCTATGCCGGTGGTTACGGTCTGCGTGGCGATGGTTTCCGTCGTTCAAAGGATCCCGAGCTGGCTCCCGAGAAGATGTTCCAGATTGCTAAGCAGGAGTGCGAGGAGGTTATCGCTCACGGCAGCAGCAAGCTTGGTTCATTCAAGGAGAACTTCACCAAGCTGTGCGAGGATAATGTAACAGCAGGCGGTGAGAGTCTGTGGGAGATTCCATTCTCAGCAGGTCGTGGCCGTGTGCTCTACACATGGGGACTTAAGCACAACGCTAAGGACCAGTACACTCAGCAGTCACAGGGCGGTGTAAACCGTGCCGTATCTACTCTGTACTACGACTACGATGCCGATGATATCCGTCGCGACATCACCGTAGTGCCATACGAGTGGAGCAAGGACCTGAGCAATGGTAATTCTCACGTAACACTGAGCGGACTCAACAAGATGTGCTTCGGCAAGCTTCGCTACGAGTGGATGAAGCGTATCGTTACCTCTACTAATGATGACGGTGTAAACTGGCAGTACATGCGTCTGGCCGACGTATACCTGATGGCAGCCGAGGCTGAGAACGAGTTGGGTAACACCAGCGCCGCCTGGAACTACATGAAGCCAGTACTGGATCGCGCATTGCCAGCTGCTAAGGTATCTGCTCTGCAGGCCAAGTACACAGCCTCTCAGCAGGCATTCCGCGAGGGCATCTACGATCAGCGTGCTCTTGAGTTTGCAGGCGAAGCTCTGCGCAAGGCCGACCTGGTTCGTTGGGGTATCATCGACCAGAAGATGGCCGAGGCTAAGAACAAGCTCAAGGCTCTGCAGACACGAACTGGCGCCTATGCCGGACTGCCCGACAAGGTTTACATCAACAATGCCGAAGATGCTAGCGCTATCCAGGTATACGGTCTGAACATGGGTGAAGACGATGCCAACGTCATCAACACACTCGACGGTTGGGAGAGCAAGAGCTGGTTCGGTACTGCCGAGAAGCCAAGCCTTACCGACGATATCATCGACGGACTCTATGTAGCTACTCCAAGTATGAACTGTCTGTGGCCTATCTGGCAGAACTTCATCGACGCCAGCAACAATATGCTGAACAATGATGGAAACTATGGTCAGTTGTCAGACTAATCATCTTTAAAACGTAAGAAAATGAAAAAGAAATATTTTAAATCTATCGTATTTGGTCTGGCTACTGTTGCCCTGGCATCATGTAGCGACGTTGCCGACGAGATTACAAGCATTGTTTACAATCGCAATTTCTCGCCAACCAGCGTAGAGGCCAAAGTGCGCAACCGCACAAATATCGAACTGAGCTGGAATCTGGGCGATGGTGTTACCAACTACAATGTTGAGGTTTACGCCAACGACAGCCTGACCTTTGCCGGTTCACCCGTAAAGAGTTTCTCAGTATCCCCCGATGAGGTTCCTGTACTTATCAAGGGTCTTGAGGGCGAGACTCAGTACTCATTCCGTGTTCAGGCCACCGATGGCAATTCCAGCCGCGACTCTAAGTGGAGCAGCGCCTATGCCAAGACCGAGGCCGAGCAGATATTCAAGAATGTAGCCGAGGAGGACATCAAGGGATCATCGGTAACTCTGCGCTGGACTGCCGGCGAACAGGCTGCCACTATCGTCCTGACTCCTGGCGACATCGTTTACAACGTTACAGCCGATGACATTGCAGCCGGAGCTGCCACAGTAACAGGATTGACACCTGAGACTGAGTACAAGGCCCTGCTGAAGAGTGCCAGCGGCAAGACTCGCGGTACCATCACATTCAAGACTGGCATCGACCTGGCCGAGACCGACATTCTGGTTAAGGCTGGCGATGATATCTCAGCAGCCATTAAGAATGCTCCAGAGGGCTATCGTCTAGTTGTAGAGCCAGGCGAGTATGGCATCGCAACCGATGAGGCCGCTTTCGGTGGTTCTATCACCATCAGCAAGCAGCTCACCATCAAGGGTCTGCGTCAGAATGAGCACCCAGTCATCAAGGGTCGCTTCAAGGTTGAGGCTCCATTCGCTGTAGATCAGGTAACACTCGATGGTACAGGTACCGACGGTGGTCAGTGCTTCGACTTCACAGCCGAAGGCGAGGTTGAGAGTCTGACAGTTACCAACAGCGAGGTGAAGAACTACACCAAGGGATTCTTCTACATCAACAAGGCTGTGCTGGTTAACACCATCACCATCGATGGCAATATCATCAGCAACATTGAGTGCGATGGTGGCGACCTATTCGACTGCCGCAAGGGTGGATACAACAAGTTCGACCTGAAGAACAACACTATCTATAACAGTGCTAAGGGCCGCGACTTTGTACGTATGGACGATGCATCGGGTTCTATCTCTGCTACACCAGTTATCACTATCGACCACAACACTATCGTTGGTGCATGTAACGATGCAAGCAAGCGTATCCTCTACGTTCGCTTCGTAGGCAATACCATCAGATTCACCAACAATATCGTGGCCAACTCAGCAGGTAACTTCTCTAACCAGGCCAAGACAGCAGTGCCCACATTCGATAACAACATCTACTTCGAAGCAGCAGGTTATGTTACAAGTGGTGCAAATGCCAACGCCCTGTTTGTTGACGGTGAAGGAACTATCCTCGATCCACAGTTTGCCGATGCCGCTAATGGCAACTTTACTATCGGCAACGATAACGTGAAGGATAAGAAAGCCGGTGATCCACGCTGGTATTAAGAATCAAACTACTTTAAAACCCGAAGAGTCGTGCAATTATTTGCGCGACTCTTTTTATTAAAACTTGTTTGTTTCGGAAATTATTCATATCTTTGTGCCATAAAAACCAAAACGAATATGAAACATCTGCTTAACGTATTGTTCCTATTTTGCACTGCCACGGCTTGTGCCCAGTCACTACCCTATCAGAATCCAGAGCTTTCTGCAGTTCAACGTGCCGACGATCTGCTGAGTCGACTGACACTCGACGAGAAGGTGTCGCTGATGATGGATTCATCGCCAGCCATACCTCGCCTGAGTATACCCCAGTTTCAGTGGTGGAGCGAGGCTCTGCATGGTGTTGGTCGCAATGGGTTTGCAACCGTATTCCCTGCCACTATCGGCATGGCAGCATCGTGGGACGATGCACTGCTGCAGAAGGTGTTTACAGCCGTAAGCGACGAAGCCCGCGTAAAAGCCCAACAGGCCAAACGTTCAGGCGATATCAAGCGCTATCAGGGGCTGTCGTTTTGGACACCAAACATCAACATCTTCCGCGACCCGCGTTGGGGACGCGGACAGGAGACCTATGGCGAAGATCCCTACCTCACCTCGAAGATGGGACTGGCGGTGGTTCGCGGACTGCAAGGCCCCAACGAGAAGTATCGCAAGCTGCTGGCCTGTGCCAAGCACTTTGCCGTGCACAGTGGTCCTGAGTGGAACCGCCACGAGTTTAACGTTGAGAATCTTCCTGAGCGCGATCTTTGGGAGACATATCTGCCAGCATTCAAGGTGCTGGTACAAGAGGGCAACGTGGCCGAAGTGATGTGCGCCTACCAGCGCATCGACGGACAGCCATGCTGTTCACAGACCCGCTACGAACAACAGATACTGCGCGATGAATGGGGATTCCAAGGACTCATCACCAGCGACTGCGGAGCCATACGCGACTTTTTGCCACGATGGCACAACACTGCCAAGGATGGTGCTCAGGCCAGTGCACAGGCTGTGCTTGCCGGCACCGATGTAGAGTGCGGATCGGAATACCGCCATCTGCCCGAGGCTGTGAAGCGTGGCGAGATAAAAGAGTCCGACATCGACCGCAGTCTGCGCCGACTGCTGATAGCACGCTTCGAGCTGGGCGATTTCGACCCGGACGACATCAATCCCTGGACAAAGATTCCGGAAAGTGTGGTAGCCTGCGACAAGCATAAGGAACTGGCTGCACGGATGGCTCAGAAGAGCATTGTGCTGCTACAGAACAAAAATGATGTGCTGCCACTTGGCAATAACTACAAGCCAGAATCGGGTTCGGCCACTGATATCGTGGTGATGGGCCCAAATGCCAACGACTCGGTAATGATGTGGGCCAACTACTCTGGCTATCCCACCCATACCATCACAGCGCTTGAAGGCATACGCACCAAGGCAAGCAAGCACACACCAGGAGCCAGGATACGCTACATACAGGGTTGCGGACTGACACGTAACGAGGTGTTTGAGAGCCGTTTCAGTCAGATCATGAGTCCTAAAGGCGCTCACGGCATACAAATAACTTGGTGGAATAACACCCAGTGGAAGGGCAAGCCAGCATCCGTACTGACCACCCGACAAGCCGTACGACTGAGCAATGGTGGCAACACCGTGTTTGCCCCAGGCGTAAACCTTGAGAACTGCTCTGCCCGACTTGAAGGAATACTAACCCCAACAACCGACGAGACATTGACATTCGACATCAGCGGCGACGACCGTCTGCGACTGCTTGTTAACGGCGACACTCTGGTAAACATCTGGAACCCACGTCAGCGCATACAGGGCGCCAAGAAGGAACTGACCGTAAAGGCAGGCAAATCATATCGCATACAGATAGACTATGTACAGGAGGCAGGCTACGGTGCACTCAACTTCGACGTAACCAAGCGCTATACTCCATCGGTCAAGGAACTGCTGCAGCAGATAGGCGACACACGTACCATAGTGTTCGTAGGCGGCATTTCGCCTAGTCTTGAGGGCGAGGAGATGCGTGTTGACGAGCCAGGATTCAAGGGTGGCGACCGCACCAGCATAGAGTTGCCACAAGTGCAGCGCGACTTGCTAGCAGCACTACACAAGGCAGGCAAGAAGGTAATTTTTGTAAATTGTTCTGGTTCGGCAATGGCACTTGCTCCCGAACTGGAATCGTGCGATGCCATCATCCAGTGGTGGTATGGTGGCGAGATGGGTGGTGCAGCACTAGCCGAGATACTGTTTGGCGACTGCGCACCTAGCGGCAAGCTGCCAATCATGTTCTATCGCAGCACTAGCGATCTGCCCGATTTCATGGATTACACCATGAAGAATCGCACCTATCGCTACTTTAAAGGTAAAGAATTATTCCCATTCGGGTTCGGTCTTACTTACACACAGTTTGAGATTGGAGTTCCCACCTATGCCGATGGCAGAGTAGAGGTTAAGGTAAGCAATGTAGGCTCGGGCAAAGGCACCGGAGCAGGTGTAGCCACTGAGACTGTACAAGTATACATCCGCAACCTAGCCGACAAACAAGGGCCGCTAAAGACACTGCGTGCATACAAGCAGGTAGAGCTAACCCCAGGCGAGAGCAAGACAGTAAGCATCCCCCTACCCCGCACCAGTTTTGAGGGATGGGACGCAAGCACCAACACCATGCGTGTGGTCTCCGGCCGATACGAAGTAATGGTAGGCAACTCTAGCGCCGACCGCGATCTGAAGAAGATTGTAGTAGACATAAAATAATGCACTAAATCAAAACACCTAACATAATCCTCTGCATCGCCTTTGTATAAAGGGATTGCGGGATGTTAGGTGTTGTGTTTAGACCTAACATACATCTAACACAGACCTAACATACACCTAACATCCTTTGCCCCCAATATTACTAAGCCGCTTTGATAGGAACCACTTCGTAAACAGATAGGTTATTGTGATTCTTGTGGTCGTATCCCATCTTGCGTAGAGCTGTTCCCAGACAAACCTTACTGCTCTGCGTGTTGGGTACTGATGGATACTCCTTGCGGATAAGATTCAGCAGTTCTGTACTGCTCATCTTCTTAGCAATCTCTCCCTCCTTGGGCTTACGAATGCATACACTCAGAATCTCTGCAATATCCTTCTGGTCCATATACTCCAGATTCAGTTCCTGAATACGGGCCACATCGGCATTACTAAACCAGTATGGCTCGTTCAACACACGCAGCTCGTAAACTATCTGAGCATAAAGCTGCTCATAGTCTATCTCACCATCGTTGTCGATAAACTTGCCTTCAGGGATGGTGAAACACAGGAATCGACGGCTACCAGTGACATCCGATAGTGGATGAGGATTGTTGGTAGTAGCTACGAATGATGCAAAACGTGGACGATCCTGCTGTGTGCGGCCATAGGCCTGACGAGCATTTACCTTATTCAAAGATAGTATCTGCTTCAGAGCCGTATGCTGACGCTTAGAGTACGAGTCCATCTCGTCGAGGTTTACCAGCAGATTTCCCCACAGAGCCATATCGCGGTCGAACTTATTGGCCAGATTCAGATGGTCTAGATAATAGCAACGCAGGAATGGAGGCAACAAACGTCGTACCCAAGTGGTTTTGCCACAACCCTGCTCTCCTACTATCGTTGGTGCACACTCGTTTCCGTGCAGCATATCCATCTGCAACCAGTGAGCCACCGTTGCACGTAGCCAGATGGCCATATAATTGTGCATCTCTGTACTCAGGCCTGGAATACGATTCAGCAATTTTGCCACATGGTTCTGGCCATCCCATTCTGGCAGATTGTTTAGGAACTCGGCGATAGGGTTGTAAATTGGAACCTCAGCCGACTTTACATACTCCATAATCTCCGTTTTCGGACTCCCATCGTCCATAATGTGTTCGCGCTTTGCGCGAATCACGATACTAAGTGTTTCCTGCTCAGTAAGAGCCTTCCACACGGGCTGACCATCAGCGGTTTTCACTCTAAGGTCAACAAACTCTACCTTGTCGTTCAGAATGTTTCTGCGAAACAGGTAGTTTTCACTAAGGAACTGCTCGATGACGAGGCTTCCTTCCTGAGAGCCGTTGATTGACTCTCCGTTTAATGTCATTTTCTGCATAGTTTGGTTAGATAATATGATTAATAATTAATGGTTGTCGGTATGCACGCTTCATGTTTTTGTTTGGTTTCATAGTGGGTGTTTTCCGAACCGGGTGCAAAGATACAAAATTTATTTTGCGTTTGCAAGTTTTCCCCCTATAAAAAACCGTTAAAATCTGTAAAAGCTAAAATTTTTAGCCCATATATATTATTAGGTGTATGTTAGGTCTGTGTTAGGTCTATGTTAGATGTTTCATGTAGACCTAACATAGTCGAAACCCTTTGTACACTTGGCTTTCACACAAAAATGTTAGGTATCGATATTTTTCTAGAAAATTCGCCAACGAAGTGTAACTTCATTGCCATATAAGTTACGCTTTTCTCGCTTCTAACTGCCATTTTTTATTCCCAACTTGGGAACAATTCATTCCCAACGTGGGAATATTTAATTCCCAACGTGGGAATAATCAGTCCTCCCTATGCATGACTGCAGTCCTTCCGTTAAAGGACTGTAGTTTCTTAGTAGAAGGATTGTGGCTGTAGAGGACTATACCATTTTTTTAAAGAAATCACACTTTTTTTCTTAATAACTTGGAAGTTTAAAATATTCTTTCTATCTTTGCACATGACTCTGTTAGCCCTCATGTACGAAAAGGGTCACTAACATATCGGTAAAAGGACGTTTACGAATTAGTAACATATTTTAGAAAACAAAGCAGAGAGAATCATACTGACTGATGCTGTGGAAGGAAACAATTTTTATTGTCCACAAGAGTTTACAGCTGAACAAATAACATCACAGGAAATATTGTGTTTAGCGCGTCGAATGTGACAGTTCATACCTCAGACAATCTCGTAAGTAGTAAACGAGGGCACCGTAACTTTGTACCAAACTACCAGAATCGCGACAGCAGCTCAGAAATTTACGCGCTGAATGTAAACAATTTATGGAGCACTAACACAGACAGCGACCTAGCAGAAGGAAGTGCGTTTATAAGAGATTCAAGAAAAGTACGACCATTCGAGGCTTACATGACAATAGATGGTGGCGGTACCACTCGCAGCATCAATATCTTTGATGACAATGAAACTACTGGCATTATGAATCTGCCATTAGCTTGCAAGAATAAAGATGGCATAATCAGAGTATATTCACTATCAGGCATGCTTCTCAAACAGGGTAATGACGAAAAGATACTCAATGATTTACCAAAGGGAGTATACGTAGTGAATGGCAAGAAAATTGTCAAATAAACATCTTTTGGTTGGAACTAAAAAACTGGGTGATATTGACGTCACCCAGTTTTTGTTCATTAATATTCCCACTTCACTTTAACACCGTTCAATGCGACATGTGTGAGATTTCTGTTGTTTATCGTAGTTGATGCCAACCAAAAGAATGTTGCCCACATATTCTGCAACTTTTGCAGGATATTGTTTGCGTTTGATTTGATCAATAGCTGTATCAGCATCCTGGTTATATTTCAATTCTAATATGATGGCTGGCGAATCTACATTTTTGCGAGGAATAAGCACTAGGTCGGCAAAGCCTTTACCTGTAGGCAATTCACGATGGAAAACATAATTGCTTCGTGCAGAATAAAACGCAAGACTCAAAACGCAAGCCAACGAATTCTCATCGTTATACGAAAGAATACTTGTGTTTTCATCATGTGCGATATCTACACCACGGGCCACAGCCTCCTCGTCGCACTGCAATATAGATTTAAGAAGATCGTCAGACGTTTGCAGTGTCTTTACGACATTCTCCCACCCTGTCAGCTCTACTGCATTAGTGAGTTCCTTCATCACTTCTATGTTAGGCACACGGCATGTACTTGTCTGTCGATCGTAAGACAGATAGCCCAGATGAACGAGAACAGTCAACACGTCATCCTTACTTTCTACGACAGACAAGTCGTTTGAAAACTTAGTCGTATTTACCTTTACCTGATCACCAGCCAACATTTTTATAATGTCATCTTTCAGGCCATCGAAGTTCATCTTAATATAAGGAACAATGGTCTCGTAGGTGGCTGATTTTCCCCAATAGCTAGTACACCAGTCGGCATCTATCGCCTGCATCACACTATTAGGATTGAATATCGAAGGCTCAGCACCTATTCTATATCCATCATACCACTTGGCCAATTCATCATAATCCATCCCATACTTCGCTGACAGCATTTGGACTTCGTCTTTAGTAAATCCGAAATATCCAGCCATTCTGCGGGGGTCAACCATAGAATACTCTATAAAATTATTCAAGGCCGATTGTGTCTTGTATTTCTTAATGGGCAGAATACCTGTCATATAAACTCCTGCAAACACCTGCATAGACTGGCCTCCCTTGAACATACGGCGCAGCCAGTTTACATAGCGATCCATAGCAGATGTATCGGATTTAAATTCGCGACAGATTGCATCCCACTCATCAATAATAAAAATGAACTGCTGGTGCGACGATGCGCATATCTGGATAAGGCATTCCATCAGATCGCCATCTTCCTTAACATGTATATTGGGATACGCTTCCAGAATATCATCCTTTAACTCTGCATCAATATGCTCGACAATAGTATCATCATGAAAACGAGTTACAAAATCGGACGTATCCAGATAGATAACAGGGTATTTGTTAAGATGTTTCTCAAACGAAGAATCCTTTGCAATCTCCAAATCAGCAAAGAGGCTGCGAGAGTCACACGACTGATCATAATAAGCATTCAACATCTTAGCTGCCATCGATTTACCAAAGCGACGACAACGGGTAACACAAGTAAATCCACGCTCAGTATTGAGTGTAGAATTAATAATCGCTATCAACTGCGACTTGTCAACATATTCGCTGTTGCGAGCCCTTTGGAAACCTATATTACCAATATTGATGTATGTACCCATGATCTGTTTCACTACTTTTTCAGCCGCAAAGTTACAATGTTTTTTCGAAAAGAACAAACATATATCGATTTTTTGTTTGTTTCTTGGTGTTTTGGGATTTTTTTTGTACCTTTGCACCCCAAATAAATTATAATATATTATAAGAGTAAGATGATCACAGTTACAAATCTGGCAATCCAGTTTGGAAAGAAGGTTCTCTACAAGGACGTGAACCTGAAGTTTACAAGTGGTAATATTTACGGTATTATCGGTGCCAACGGTGCCGGTAAGTCTACCCTTCTGCGTGCCATCAGCGGCGAGCTCGAGGCCAACAAGGGTACAATAGAGATGCAGCCAGGCGAGCGCCTGAGCGTGCTGGAGCAGGACCACTTTAAGTATGATGAGTTTTCAGTGATGAACACTGTGCTGATGGGACATCAGCCACTATGGCAGAACATGAAGGAGCGCGAGGCTCTGTATGCCAAGCCCGAGATGAGCGAGGAAGACGGTGTGCGTGCCGCCGACCTGGAAATGGCCTTTGCCGAGATGAACGGTTGGGAGGCTGAGAGCGAGGCTGCACAGCTGCTGCAGAATCTGGGCGTAAAGGAGACAGAGCACTACAAGCAGATGAGCGAGATATCGAACAACGAGAAGGTGCGCGTGATGCTGGCTAAGGCTCTGTTCGGTCACCCCGACAACCTGCTGCTCGACGAGCCTACCAACGACCTCGACCTGGACACAGTACAGTGGCTGGAGGAATATCTGAGCAATCTGGAGCAGTGCGTGCTCGTAGTATCTCACGACCGTCACTTCCTCGACGCCGTGTCTACACAGACCGTGGATATCGACTTTGGTAAGGTGACACTGTTCTCAGGTAACTACTCGTTCTGGTACGAGAGTTCGCAGCTGGCTCTGCGCCAGGCTCAGAACCAGAAGATGAAGGCCGAGGAGAAGAAGAAACAGCTGGAGGAGTTTATCCGCCGATTCAGCGCCAATGTAGCAAAATCAAAGCAGACCACATCGCGAAAGAAGATGCTGGAGAAGCTGAACGTAGAGGAGATCACACCATCTACACGTAAATACCCAGGCATCATTTTCCAGATGGAGCGCGAGCCTGGAACACAGATCCTGGAGGTTGAGGGACTGAAAGCTGTAGATGCCGACGGAACAGTACTGTTTGACCATGTGAACTTCACCATCGAGAAGGGACAGAAGACAGTATTCCTCTCACACAACCCTAAGGCAATGACTGCCCTGTTTGAGATTATCAACGGCAACCGCGAGGCCGATGCTGGTACATATAAGTGGGGTGTAACCATCACCACAGCCTATCTACCACTGGACAACACCGAGTTCTTCCAGAGCGAGATGAACCTTGTAGACTGGCTCTCGCAGTGGGGACCAGGCAACGAGGTTACGATGAAGTCATTCCTGGGCCGTATGCTGTTCAAGGAGGAGGATGTGCTGAAGCATGTGAACGTACTCTCTGGAGGTGAAAAGATGCGCTGTATGATAGCACGTATGCAGCTTAAGAATGCCAACTGTCTGATCCTCGACACCCCAACCAACCACTTGGATCTGGAGAGTATTCAGGCATTCAACAATAACCTTATAAACTTCAAGGGTAACATCCTGTTCGCTTCGCACGACCATGAGTTTATCAACACCGTGGCCGACCGTATTATCGAGCTTACACCAAAGGGCACTATCGATAAGCTGACCACATACGATGACTACATCTACGATGAGACCATCAAGGCTCAGAAGGAGAAGATGTACCAGTAAGAATTGATAATTGACAATTGATAATTGACAGTTAGGCACAGTTTTTGCTAGAGTACATGCAGAACTTTAAAACAACGCTATTATGACAGAAAAAGATATCAACATCGAAGAGGAGGAGACTCTGAACGAGGAGCCAGTAGAGCAGACTGACAAAGAGACAGAAGAGACAGCTGCTACCGAAGAAGCTGCCAAGGAGGAAGAGGAAGAGAAAGACCCTCTGGAGAAGGCACTCGAAGAGGCTGCCGAACTGAAGAACCAGTTGCTGTACAAGGCTGCCGAATTTGAGAACTACCGCAAGCGCACACTGAAGGAGCGCGCCGAACTGATACTGAACGGTGGCGAGAAGGTGATAACAGCCATCCTGCCCGTGCTCGACGATATGGAGCGCGCCATAGCCAACGGTAGCAAGACCGATGATCCACAGGTGCTGCGCGAGGGTATGGAGCTGATTTACCAGAAGTTCGTAAAGACACTCGAAGGCCAGGGCGTGAACAAGATCGAAACCAAGGATGCCGACTTTGACACCGACCTGCACGAGGCTGTGGCAATGGTTCCAGGTATGGGCGACGACAAGAAGGGAAAGGTTATCGACTGTCTGCAGGAGGGATACAAACTTAACGACAAAGTAATCCGCCACGCCAAAGTGGCAGTAGGACAATAAACCAGTATGGCACAGAAACGAGATTATTACGAGGTGCTGGGCGTCCAGAAGGGCGCTACAGAAGACGAAATCAAGAAAGCATATCGAAAGATAGCCATCAAGTATCACCCCGACCGCAACCCCGGCGATAAGGAAGCTGAGGAGAAGTTTAAGGAGGCGGCCGAGGCATACAACGTGCTGCACGATCCTAAGACACGTCAGCAGTACGACCAGTTCGGATTCGACGGACCAAACATGGGCGGCGGATTCGGCGGTTTCAGCGGATTCGAGACCAACATGAACATGGACGATATCTTCTCTATGTTCGGCGACATCTTCGGAGGTCACGGTTTCGGCGGATTCGGCGGTGGCCAGCGACGTCAGCAGCAGCATCGCGGCAGCGACCTGCGTCTGAAGGTTAAACTTACACTCGAGGAGATCAATACTGGTGTAACCAAGAAGTTCAAGGTGCGCAAGGACATCCCATGTCCACACTGTAGCGGTAGCGGCGCAGAGGCCGGCAGCACCAAGGAGCAGTGCCCCACATGTCACGGTCAGGGTTACATCACCCACACCACCCAGAGCATCTTCGGTATGATGCAGCAGCAGAGCGTATGCCCTACCTGTAACGGCGAAGGTCAGGTGATAAAGAACAAGTGTAAGCACTGCGGCGGTACCGGTGTAGAAAAGGGCGAGGAAGTAGTAGAGATAAACATACCCGCAGGTGTAGCCGAGGGTATGGTAGTAAACGTACCAGGCAAGGGTAACGCCGGTAAGCACAACGGTGTATCGGGCGACATCCAGGTATTTATCGAGGAAGAGCCAAACGACACATTTGTACGCGACGGCAACGACCTGATATACAACCTGCTGCTCGACTTCCCCACAGCAGCACTGGGCGGAGAAGTAGAGATACCCACCATCGAGGGAACCAAACTGAAGGTAAAACTGGAGAATGGAACCCAGCCAGGAAAGACCCTGCGCCTGCGCGGCAAGGGACTGCCCGCCGTACAGGGCTACGGCAGCGGACGAGGCGATCTGGTGGTAAACATCAGCGTGTATGTGCCTAAGACCCTGAGCAAGGAAGAGAAGCAGGCCATTGAGCAGTTCAAGGGCAGCGACAACTTCAAGGGCGACAAGCAGACCCGCGACTCTATCTTCCAGAAATTCAAGAATTACTTTAATTAATATATTAATAAGGTATAGCTATGACATATCAGGAAACGTGTGATTACCTGTTCAACCAACTGCCAATGTTTGAGAAACAGGGCGCCGATGGCTACAAGGAGGGACTGGCCAACAGTCATACACTTGATGAGCATTTTGGTCATCCCCACAAAAAGTATCTCACGATACACGTGGCTGGCACCAATGGCAAGGGATCATGTGCTCACACGCTTTCTGCTATTCTGCAGATGTGCGGCTACAAGGTTGGACTATACACCTCGCCACATCTGGTTGACTTCAGCGAGCGCATCCGCGTGAACGGTCAGCCCATCAGCGAGGAGTATGTAGTAAACTTTGCAGAGAAGGAGAGATCCTTCTTCGAGCCACTGCATCCTTCATTCTTCGAACTAACTACGGCAATGGCATTCAAGTACTTTGCCGAGATGGAAATTGACATAGCCGTGATAGAAGTAGGACTGGGCGGACGCTTGGACTGCACCAACATCATCACCCCTATCCTATCGGTTATCACCAACATCGGTATGGACCACACCCAGTTCCTGGGCACTTCGATCGATCAGATTGCTATGGAGAAGGCAGGTATTATTAAGAAAGGTGTGCCCGTGGTAATCGGCGAGGCCACCCCCGAGACACGAATGGTGTTCGAGGCAATCGCAGGCGAGAACCATGCTCCTATCACATTTGCAGAGGACGACAACCAGATTATCTCTGCATCAGCTGATGCCAAAGGCATGGAATACCATACCAAGAGCTTCGGTATATTAAACGGAGAACTGAACGGAAGCTATCAGGAAAAGAACGCAAACACCATACTATGCGCAGTACAGCAGCTGGAAGCCTTGGGCTACATGCATGCAGCAAAGTGCGAAGCTAACGATAAGTGCAAAAACCGCGAAGTACGTCAGGCATTTGCACACGTATGCGACCTGACTGGACTGAAGGGCCGCTGGCAGAAGGTGAGCGAAGCACCGCTGACCATATGCGACACTGGTCATAACGTGCCAGGATGGATATACTTGAGCCAGCAGCTAAAGGCCGTAAAATGCGACCACATGCATATAGTGTTTGGTATGGTAGACGACAAAGACATACAAGGAGTGATGGACCTGCTGCCACAGAACGCAACGTATTATTTTACAAAAGCCAACAATAAAAGAGCCGTTTCGGAGAACGTTTTGAAGCTGTACGGACAGGGTAAAAACCTGATTGGCGAGGCTTATCCCGACGTAAAAACGGCTTACCAAGCTGCAAAGGCTGCTGCAGATAATAATGACTTTGTGTTCGTTGGAGGTAGCAGTTATGTGGTAGCAGACCTACTAAAAAACTGTATTTAGAGTTTTTTAATACTACAACAACACTTTTTTCGTCGAAACGTTCGTCAATCTCGTTTTTTTTCTGTTACTTTGCAGAAAAATAAATTTTTAACTAAAAACATAACAGTAT
>JAEEGK010002950.1_pt1 | contig 42577 bp, 29 predicted proteins | sample 8958771 | NCBI WGS metagenome assembly JAEEGK01 (sample SAMN16246547, study PRJNA631951) | gut metagenome | biome: gut microbiome; feature: rumen; material: SC-attached | host: Bos | place: Iran: Karaj | collected 2018-10
CGACAAGGCCTTCGCCCATGCCGGCGCGCAACTCTTTGCTTGATTGTTTTTCGTAGTGGGTCATTGTTATTGTTGTTTTTATTGTTTGTTTTCTGTTTTTGTGGGGTTAATGGGTCTAATAGGTTTAATGGGCGGCTGACGCCTAATATTTATTTTGCCCATTAGACCCATTCTGCCCATTAAACCCATTATTATCTCTGTAGGCCTTCCTCGCCCTATACATCTCTTCTTTTATTCCTCCGTTCTCGAGGAAGTTCTTCTTTTGCCATTCTATCAGACCTTTTATCAGCACGTCGCACTGGTGAATCAGCGTGATGGCGATATTAGCGATGGTCTCGTCTGTGCGGTCTTTTATCTTCTCGCGGTATACCGTTGAGTCGAGATGCCGCTTGCAGAACTCGCGCGTCTGCACGCAGCGCGAGTCATTGAAAGTCCACTGCTCCAGCCCGCGCACCCGCAAGTAGTCCTCATAGTCAAGCAGCAGCTCGTGCAGCGAGGCACGATTGACATTGGTGAGTTTTATCTCCATCTCTTTGGAGGTTACCCCGTCAATGTTGCCTTCCGCCAGATTCTGCTTGCCGCTTCGTGCTGCCTGAACCATCTGGTCTATTGTGCGGTCGCCCTTCTGCAGGAACTTATTGGCAAAATAATAGGTGACGTCGTAGACGCACTCCGCCTTTTGGAACGCCTTCAACGTCCTATAGTTGTTATCCTGCCGTATAAAGTTCTTGCTGTCCATGCCTCTATCTATCGATTGTAATAAGTGATTGTCCGAATGATTTCTTCATCTTTTTTGTATAAGTCTGTCATTATTTTTTTGCATCACTCTCACAGGCTGGTCCGAACCGACTTCGAGGTTGGGGCAAATAGTCTCCCTGCCGGTGTCCACGAAACCGCATTTCTTCATCACGCGGCCGGAGGCGGGATTGCTTGGGAAATAGGTGCCCCACAACGTGCTGAACCCTTTCACCCCGAAGCAGTGGTCAATGACCAGTCGAAGCGCCTCTGTGCAGATGCCCATTCCCCAATAGGGTCGGGCAATCCAGTAGCCCACCTCGGCTTGGTTGGTAGCAATTTTCAGGTTGGAGGATGTCGAAGGCAAATACCCGACGCATCCGATGGCCTCACCCGTCTCCTTCCACTCCACGGCCCACATGCCTTCTCCGCTGAATATCGTGCGAATGATTTCAAGGCTCTCCTCTACGCTTTTGTGCGGCGGCCACCCTGCGCGCGGCCCCACTTCGGGGTCGGAGGCATACTTGAACAGAGCCTCGGCATCGCTCTCCCTCCATGGGCGGAGCAGTATTCTATAGGTCTCGTAAAGATACATGACAATCCTAGCGAATAGCGAATTACATGATGCTCTTCATCCATGCGAACAGCTCGTCCAGGGCATAGTCGCCGCTGTGGGGGCGGTTCCATGCCAGCAGAAAATTCACGTCGTATCCCGCCTCGTTCAGTTTCAAGGCCAGGTTCAGCGGCACAGGGAATCCCGTGTCGCGGTCGCGTGCGCCGTGGCGGATGTACCAGTGCTGGGCAACTGAATGTTTTTCAGTCTTCTTGGCTTTGCTGCCCTCGCTGTCCTTGACAACGATGAAGTTCATCGGATTCATCAGGTACACGTTGTCTACCACCTCCTTGGACAGGTCTTTGCCGTTTTTGTAGGCACTGTAGACGGTGAAGTTCGTGCTGCTGCCGTCCGTGCCGCCAAACAACTCGTTCTCGGCCGATGCCGGCTGTCCCAGCACCCCCTTGGTGTCGAAGGCGGGGGCGGTCTTCAGCGGCTGGGTGCCTGCTACATAGTTCAGGTATCGCTGCATGTCAAGCCCAATCACATACTCACCCCGTTGCGGTTGGGGAGCCTGCATCATGGGCAGCACAGACTTCTTGCCGCCGTTGATGGGGGGCATGCCTCCCATTGTCTCTTGGCTGAAGGCAAACCCCAGCGTGTCGCTGATGTCTGCGCCGGCGTTCTTAGCCGTTTGCGCCGAGCGGATCAACTCCCTTCGCAGCAGGTCCAAATAATTGTCCGCCGTCACCTCTTTGCCGTCCCAGTCTTTCAGCTTCAAGTCGTTGATATAGTTGGGAAACTGCTCCTTCAGTTGGTTGCTGATGGGCAGCAGCTGGGCCGACCGCTGGCGGCTCGACGTGCCGTTGAAGAGCCATTCGTACGCCATGTCGGCATGCTCCAGGTCGGTGATGGGGCAGAAGCAGATGGCGGCATACACGTCGTCCTTCTCCTTGGCGGCACCCATGTCGGACAGCATGGCGTCATAGGCGGGATGGTTGCCCGTGGCACCCACCAGGGCCGACATGGCTCCTCCGGCGCTGGTGCCGTCGATGATGATGCGCTCGGCGTTGCCGGGCATGGTGCGGTCAAACAGCCGCAGGTAGCGGATGGCGGCCTTCAAGTCAAGCAAGCCCTTGGGGGCTCGACCGGAATAAACATTGTCCTGCATCGAGTTGCGTCCTCGCGAACCGGGAATCACCACCACATAGCCCTCCTTCAGCGCACGGCCTGTGGCGTCGCCGGCCTGTGGCTTGCGGGCCTTTGCTGCCATATAGCCCCCGATGTAGGTGCGCAGCAGGATAGGGGTGGTCTTGGTGGCCCCTTCCGGCACATACACGTTCAAATACTGGTAGGCCGTATCCTCCACATTCCTCACGTAGTAGAGGTGTTCGTATGCTGTGTATTTCACCACCTCCCCGTCGGGCATGGTCAACTCTCCTTCCACTCCGTCGTGGGGATTGAAACTAAGCCCTTGGCGGGTGTGTCCGCAGCCACAAAGGCATAGCACGATGACTGTTGCAAAGAGTATCTTCTTCATCATTCAAAAGGATTTACATTTAACTGTCGATAACAAAAACATCCCTGCCGTATTGCGGGCGGGTTTTCTATATAATCTATTAACGTCATTCATGCAAAAAAAGTATACCATGTTGATAATTTCATCGTCGCGACCGCCCATTTTCAATACCGGCGACGCGCGGCAATGTCTGAAGGCAGACGGAACAAGCCATAACCCACACACTTATACGACTGGAGGAAGAACAAACGCTTTGGGACGGTCTCTTTTTCCGATGAAATTGGCAGCCTACTGTTGTTAATCCGTTTTTTTTATGTAATTTTGCATTTTGGTACAAGTAAACATTTTGACACTATGACCCAACGCAACATCTTCTGCCGACGCTCCTGCCTTGTGGCGCTGCTCGTGGTCATGCTCGCCTCGCTGAGCCCTGCCCACGTCCGTGCCCAATCGTCGGCACCCGGCCTGGACATCTTCTCCGGTCTCGATTTCAATTTCCGTGACATCAACTACAGCCGTCAGTACGACCTCCTCATCCACCTCACCCCCGGCTTCAAGTGGAACATGGGCAACCACTGGCAGCTGGCGGGACAGGTCTACATTCCCATCGTCAACACCTATGGCTCTACATACAAGTACGTCTATCTCAATATCCTCGATGTCAGCAAGCAGCTCCGCCTTGGTCCCGTCTACCTCAAGGCCAGTGCCGGACTTTTCAGCCTGCAGCGCTATGGTGTCGACATCAAAGCCTTCCTGCCCATCACCCGATGGCTGGCCCTCGAAGGCCAGGCAGGTTGGGTCGGCGTGCTGACCATGTCCCCCTCGTGGTATATCAGTCCCCTCAACCGCTTTGCATGGAATGCCGGCGGCGACATCTATCTGTCGCGCTGGAACGCCCAGCTCCGCGCCGTGGCAGGGCGCTACGTCTACCAGGACTTCGGCTGCGAAGTGGAGGCCATGCGCCATTTCAACCATACCTCTGCCTCGCTCTATGGCCGGTGGAGCAACGTCACAGGCTTCGACGGCGGTTTCCGCTTCGTGGCCATGCTGCCCCCTTATCGCCGCAAACACCGGGCAGTCAATTTCCGTCCCGCATCCAACTTCAGGATCTCCTATAGCATCATGTACCATCAGTATACCAACCGAATGTACAACACCGACCCCGAAGAGAACGAGCGCGACGGCTGGTTCAGCCGCGACCTGCTGCAATGGGGCAGCCACACCATGCAACCCGATTTCATAGAATCCTCAAACACCGTCACAGAATGAAACGCCATACCCTGCTACTGGCTGTCGCGGTCGCCGCACTGCTCCCCTCAGCCCTCCGCGCCCAACAATACACAGGCACCTCGGGCCTGATACACATCCCCTCCGCCGAGATGCACCACGAGGGCGACGCCCTCATCGGCGGTCATTACCTCAACCAGCACATGATGCCCGACACGGGCTTCATATACAACGGAAAGAAATACAATACCTTCGACTACTATCTCGCCCTCACACCCTTCCGTTGGCTGGAACTGAGCTACACCTGCACCGAGCGCATCCGCTCCATGCAAGGCGACGAAATCACCAAGTGGAGCAAAGACCGCTACGCCTCGGTCAAAATACGGCCCGTGGAGGAAGGCAAGTATGTCCCCGCCATCGCCATAGGCTGCAACGACATCGGCACCTCGGCCTTCAACGCCAGCCGGACCAATGTGCAGCTCTATTTCCTCAACGCCTATATCGCAGCCACCAAGCACTTCGCCTTCAGTGGCAACGAAGTGGGCGTCACCCTGGCCTACCGTCGCTTCTACCGGGGATACAACGCCAAGTGGAACGGCATCGTGGGCGGTGTCACCTTCAGCCCCGCCTTCTTCCCCCAAGGCAGACTCATGGCCGAATATACAGGCAATGAATTCCTGCTCGGGGTTGAAGCCTTGCTGTGGCGTCACCTGCGACTGCAGGCCAGCGTCAAAGACTTCAAATATCTCAATGCAGGAGTCTGCCTCCAGTTCAACCTGCTTGGCTCCCGCTACACCCGCGACCCTTATTAACCCCTCCGCAAGAAAAAAAAATGAAAAAAAGTGGCCGATTTAAAAAAAATGCGTATCTTTGCATTGTTGAATAAAAGACATATTGTTGCTCCACAACGGGGCAATAGTCTTTGATTCAATGCTATAGAGTTAATAACAACAGAAAAGTAAAACAATAAAAATACATTAACGATGACTAAGAAGAGATTATTCCTGTCTGCTCTGGTGGTTTTGTTGGTAGTTGTTGCCAGCGCCACTATCAGCTCCTGCAGCAAGGACAACAACGAAGAGGCTGTACCCACCACTGTGGTGAACCTCGATTCGAAAGACCCCTACGCTATCTGCCCCCACTGCGGTGGTCAGATTTTCGCCGGCGAGACCCACATCCATTATTTCCTGCCCGAAGAGTCCTGCGCCTACTACTATTGCACCTGGCTGGGCCGCTACCACAGACATGTGGTGAGATTCACCCCCGGACATTTCGAGGATAACTGGGAGCACCTTGGCGGTGGTACCAACAATTGATTGATAGAGAGACAAGAGATAGAATGTAATTTTTCATAGGAGTTGCGCCGTACAATGTACGGCGCAATTTTTTTTTGTCTCTTTCCCGTTCCCTCGGGACTGCAGTTGCGTCCTTCAATCTTGCATCCTTTCAGTATCGTTACAGCATCGTTGTCCGTCAGTATAACGGAGAACGATGCTGCAATGAGACTGGAAGGAGCCTAGATTGAACGACCCTGCTCCCTCCCCGCAATCGTTGGGCGGGGCGGAGGACGTGTTGTAGACGTGAAGTGGTGGGTGAAGGTTAGCGGAGGTCGGAGGCCTTGAGGCCGGTCTGCTGGGCGGAGCGGATGGTGAAATGGGCGGAGCGGACGGCTCCGGACGAGGGGTTTTTCAGCGGGCGGAGGATGAGCTCGTAGTCGCCCGGCATGAGGACGATGCGCTCGGTGGGCGAGGTGGGGTCGAGGTCGCAGACCCATTGCAGGCCGTTGGCTTTGCGCACGAAGATGCTGCCGAGGGTGGGCTCCTGCGGCTTGTCGAAGGCCAGCTGGCCGGGCAGGGGGAGCTCGAGGTCGGAGCTGGAGCCGCTCTGCAGCTGTATTTTTTCGATGCGGGTGATGGGGAGGGTGAGCACCTCGATGTCGTAGCTGCCGGCCAGATAGTTGGCTTTGGTGCCGAGGGGTTGGGTGGCGAGGATGGTTGGGTCGCCGCTCCGGCGCACGAGCATGGTGTAGGCAGGCACTTGGAACGCAGTGCGTTGCTTGCCGAAGTGGAGCATGAGGCTGCCCTGCGGGGCGGGAATGGCAAGGGGGGTGTGGCGGCCGGGCTTGAAGTGGCGGTCGGCGAGACGGATGGGCGGCTTGGTGAAGAGGGTGATGTCGTAGTTGACGAGGGGGTCGATGTCAAGCGTGTCGACGGGGTCTTCGGTGCCGTAGTGGTAGATGGTGGAATAGCGGAGGGCGTGGGTGCGGCTGTCGTGGAAGGTGACGGGCACATCGGTTTCGTAGAGGCGGTTGTCGGCATCGAACAGGGCGAGGGTGACGCGTGCTTTCTGGTCGGAGAGCAAGAGTACCTCGTAGAGGGTCTCGTCGAAACGTTCTTCGTCGGCCAGTAGGGTGAAACGGCCGGCACAGTCGAGCTGGTGCTTGAAGTTGTCGGGGTTGCCGATGCCGATGATGAAGGTCTGCACCACGGTGCCGCTTTCGTTCACCTGGCGGGCCACGTCGCAGATGTTGCCGTCGCACTCGTCGAGGCCGTCGGTGATGACGAGGATGATGTTGCGGACATGGTCGCTGCTTGGGAAGTCCTTAAGGGCACCGTTGAGGGCCGAGGCGGCGGTGCAGCCCCCGTTGGGGACGAGGGTCTTGATTTTGCTGCGCAGTTTGTAGAAGTTGTCCTGTTCGAAGGGCACTTCGAGACTGGTGCCGAAGTCGCCGTTGTTGAGGTGACCGAAGACGCGCAGAGCCACTTCCATGTCGGTCTGGCCCTGGATGCTGTCGAGGAAACGCAGCAGTACATGCTGGGTGACTTTGATTTTGGAGTCGCTCTGCCAGCGGTCCCACATGCTCTGCGAGCAGTCGAGGATGATGAGCAGGCGGTTTTTCTCGGCTTGTTGCTGGGCGCGGGCAGGGGAGCAGCAGGCTCCTATTGCCAATAACGTCAATACTATGAGCAGTCTGTGTGTCTTCATTGTCGGAGATTACGGCTGCAAAGATACGAAAAATCGGCCATACCGTAAAAATAATGTCGTGTCGTGCAAAATAAATAAATGCGGTTGTGGCGGGAGAAAACTGTTTCTTGCTTGCGTTGAGGCGGTTGCTTGCTGGTGCCGGTTCGCCCTTCGGTGTCCTGTCGTGCTTGTGAGTGGCTTGTTTTTTGGAGCCATTGCAGTGTTAAACTCACGTGTTGCAGAGCACTCGCTCCTGTGTACTTTCTTTTATATTAAAAACCCCGCGGGAGTTTGGTGTGTGTTTCCAGCTCCTGCGGGGTGATGTTCTGTACCTGACACTATGACCTATTGATGAAATAGGTGCATAATCTCTCCTGGCTTCGTGGATAGGCGAGGGGAGGGCACGGCTTAGAAGTCGCCGAGTTCGGTCTCGGGCAGCTGTGCGAGGGCGCGCGGCAGGTCGTCGGCGGAGAGGACGGAGCCGTGGTATTTGTTGATGCCCTGCATGAAGTCGACGCCGTAGCCCATCTCGGTGGTGAGGATGACGCAGACGGGTTTGCCTTGGCCGGTGAGGGACTTGGCTTTGGCCATGCCGTCCAGCACTTGCTGCATGTCGTTGCCGTTGGGGATGACTACAACGGTCCACATGAAGGCCTCGAACTTGGCTTTGAGGTCGCCGAGGTCCATGACTTGCTGTGTGGTGCCGTCGATTTGCTGGTGGTTGTAGTCGATGGTGGAGATGAGGTTGTCGACATGCTTGGCACCGGCAAACATGACGGCTTCCCAGATTTGGCCTTCCTGCAGCTCGCCGTCGCCGTGGAGGGTGTAGACGAGATGGTTGTCGCTGGTCATTTTCTTGCCCAGAGCGGCGCCGATGCCGACGCTCATGCCCTGGCCGAGGGAACCGCTGGCCATGCGGATGCCGGGCAGGCCGTGTTCGGTGGAGGGGTGGCCTTGCAGACGTGTGCCGAACTGGCGGAAGGTTTTAAGCTCCTCGACGGGGAAGAATCCGCGACGGGCCATCGTGCTGTAGATTACAGGGGTGATGTGGCCTTGCGAGACAAAGAGCATGTCCTGGCCGTTGCCGTCCATGGTGAAGTGGGCGGGGTCTTGGTTGAGGATGTTGAACTGCATGGCAGTCATCCAGTCGGCAGTGCCAAGCGAGCCGCCGGGGTGACCGGATTTGGCGGCAGTGGTCATTCGAAGGATATCGCGACGGACCTGTGTGGCGATAGTTTGGAGTTCCTGGATGGATTTCATTATGAATAGTTGAGTTTAGGGGTTGTTATCTAATTGTTTATTGATGTGCTGTTGCGGGGTGCATAGATATGATGCCGGGTGGCGGAGGTGAGGTGTGACTATGCTGTGGGTTGGGGGAGAAGGGGATGAGCGGAGGGCATCAGAGGCGGAAGATGTACTGGCGGCTGTTCTGGTCGTAGCAGATGAGTTCTTCGCCTTTGCGGGTGCAGGTGACGGAGAGGGCGTTCTCGTGTTCGTCGGTCACGCTGCCGGTGCCCTTGTCGCCTTTCATGGTGATGTGTCCCCATACGCGGCCGTTGGCCCCGTGGCCAGAGATATAGAGTACCTCTTGTTTGGCGGGTTCCTTGCGGGTGACGTTGCGGGTGACGGGTTTTGTTACGGGTGTTTCGATCACTTCAGGCTCGGGTTCCGGTTCGGGTTCGGGCTCCGGTTCGAGAACTATGGTATCAAAAACGGGTTCGGATGTGGACTGATTGTGGCTGCAACCAAAGAAAAGAACGGGTGTAACCATCAAGAAAATCAATGCGATACGTTTAAAAATGCTAATCATAAAACAATATTATTTGAGAATACAAAAATACACAATTCTTTTGAATAAAGAACGCTTTTCGAGAAAAATATTTTGGATATGAGAAAATAATCGTAAATTTGCAAACTCGCTGAATAGGCGATAATGAGTTTTAAAATAAAGAATAGCAATTCAATATGAACAAAAAATCTATTATTGGTTTAGTACTAATATTTGCAATTTTTGTTGGATACATGTGGTGGGTGGCCCCCAGCAAGGAGGAGATTGCCGAGCGCCAGCGCGTGAATGATTCGATTCGCAAGGCATATGCCGACAGCGTGGCGTATGCCGACAGTGTGGCTGCGGTGAAGGCTCACCTCGACAGCTTGGCCGCGCAGGGCGACACAACGGCAAAACGTCAGCTGCAGATGAACCAGCGTGGCGACATGGGCGTGTTTAACGGCAGTGCCTACGGCGACACGGTCAATGTGACGGTGAAGAATGAGTTGATGACGGTGAACTTCTCGAACATGGGTGCCCAGGTGCGCGAGGTGATACTGAGCAAGTATACTACCTACGACAGTTTGCCATTGCAGCTCATTACTCCGGCGGATGACAATATGAACCTTATATTCTCGACTGAGGATACGAGGGTGATAAACACCAAGGACTTGGTTTTCACCCCCTACAGAGAGTATGGCGGAAAACTGGTGCCGATAGCAGCAGACAGCGTTTATGAGATTGCTTCGAACGAGGCGGTGAACTTGCACTTCCGTGCATACGTGGGCGACAGCAACGGCATGAGCGAAAAGAAATATATTGAATTCCACTATGTGGTTGTGGGTGATGAGTATGATGTGAATTTCGAAATCAATTTCCACGGGTTGAAGAATGTGGTGAGAGCCACCGACTATATGGATTTTGAGTGGCACAACCGGATGAACCGACAGGAGAAGGTGGACGCCAGCAGCCGCGGCAGCAAGAACCGCAATAAAGACCCGGAGAAGTTCTATTCGAGCATATACTACAAGGCCGCAAAGGATGATGTGGACGATGTGGGACGTGGCCGCGACGGAGAGAAGAACGTGAAGACTTCGGTGGAATGGGTGGCATTCAAACAGCAGTTCTTCTGCGCCATACTGGTGGCGGACAGCTCGTTTGAGAATGCATACCTGACCCAGACTACCGATAAGAGCAACAAGGATGCACGCTATCTGTGCGACATGAGCAGCACTATAGGCTTGGCCTATAACAGCGGCAAGGATTGCAAGATGGGCATGCATTTCTATTTCGGCCCCACCAAATACCGCGACTTGCACGCCATGCACCGTGGTTTCGAAAAGATGCTGCCTCTGGGATGGTGGATATTCTCGAAGGCGGTGAGCCGCTATCTGATTATCCCGGTGTTCAACTTCCTGGAGACATTCAACTGGAACTATGGTATCATCATCATAGTGTTCACAATACTGTTGAGACTTGTGCTCTTCCCGTTGACCTTCAAGTCTTATCAGGGCTCGGCCATTATGCGCATACTGAAGCCTGAGATGGAGGCGCTGAACAAGAAGTACCCCAATCCGGAGCAGGCCATGCAGAAGCAGCAGGAGATGACCAGGATGCAGAAGAAGGCGGGATACAGCCCCGTGGCAGGATGTTTGCCGGTGTTGATTCAGATGCCCATACTGACGGCTATGTTTATGTTCTATCCTGTGGCTATAGAGCTTCGCCAGAAATCGTTCCTGTGGTGCGATGACTTGTCCACATACGACAGCATTCTGGATTTGGGATTCAACATCCCGCTGTATGGCGACCACATCTCGTTGTTCTGCCTGCTGATGTTCGGTATGCAGTTCTTCTATACGTGGTACACCATGAAGGGACAAAATATGAATGCAGGCATGCCTGGCATGAAATTCATGATGTACTTTATGCCTTTCATGATGCTCTTTATGTTCAACAGCATGGCTGCAGGGCTGAACCTCTACTATTTCTGCTCGCTGAGCATCACCATGCTGCAGATGGTTCTCATCCGCAAGTTCACCAGCGAGAAGAAAGTGCGTGCCCGTATGGCTGCTTACGATGCCAAACATAAAAACACGCCCCAGAAGAAAAGCGCGTTCCAGAAGCGTCTTGAGGAGATGCAGCGCATGACCGAAGAGATGCAGAAACAGCAGCAGAAAAGAAAGTAATTAATCTATAACATACTCATTGTTACTTCTGAGATAATAAAACAAAACAATCAAAATTAAACATTTCAATTATTATGTTAGTAGCTATTGTCGCCACATTTGTAATAGGATATGCGTGTATCGCGCTGGAGCACCCGTTGAGGGTGAATAAAACTGCAACGGCACTCCTTTTGGGAGTCCTGTTGTGGACGATGTATGCCTTGTCCCATGCACAGTTTGCCGGGCTGATACCCGAAGGGTCCACATGGACCAATGAATTGACCCACCATCTGGGTTCCACCGCCGAGATAGTCTTCTTCCTCTTGGGAGCTATGACTATTGTCACCCTGGTTGATGAGTATCAGGGTTTCCGTATTATCACCGACCTGATTACTACACGCAGCAAGAAAAAGTTGCTCTGGACGCTGAGCATTATTACTTTCTTCCTCTCGGCAGTGCTCGACAATATGACTACTGCAATAGTGATGTGTGCTTTGCTCCGGAAACTGATTGCAGACCAGAAAGAGCGTTGGCTGTTTGCGGGTATGATTATTCTTGCCGCCAATGCGGGTGGCGCTTGGAGCCCCATCGGAGATGTGACCACCATCATGTTGTGGATTGGTGGACAGGTTACCACCGTCAATATTATGGTGAAGACCGTAGTTGCCTCGTTGGTGTGCATGGCAGTGCCCTGCCTGATATTGGGAGCCACACTGAAAGGGGATGTCGAATCGCCTGAAGATGTTGATGAGGGTGTCCATATCGATCAACGTTGGCAGCGCCTTATCTTCTTTGTGGGTATAGCTGCACTGGTGTTTGTGCCTATTTTCAAAACCATTACCCACCTGCCTCCCTATCTGGGTATGCTTTTCGGTCTTTCCGTATTGTGGATTCTTACCGAGATTATCAGCCGCAAGCATTCCAAAGAAGATTTTACACTGCCTACTGCAATGAAAACCCTGGAGCACGTCGATTCTCCCAGCATCCTCTTCTTCTTGGGTATATTGATGGCTGTGGCTTGCCTTGAGACCTGTGGTGCTCTGGCCATGTTGGCCAGCGGCCTCAACAACACTTTTATTGACATGCATATGGGTGATGAGCCCATAGGATTCTTCCTGATAGATTTGATTATCGGTGTTCTTTCGTCCATTGTCGACAATGTGCCTCTTGTGGCAGCCACCATGGGTATGTATCCTATTCATGGTGCCGAGGTGATGTTTGAGCCCAACCATCCCTTCTGGGAGTTCCTGGCCTACTGTGCCGGTACTGGCGGAAGCCTCCTTATTATCGGTTCGGCTGCCGGTGTGGCTGTGATGGGTATGGAGAAAATCGACTTTATTTGGTATCTTAAGAAAATCACCCCGCTGGCCTTTGCTGGATATATAGCCGGAGCCATCGTCTTTATATTGATGGACGTAACCTTATTTGAGAAAATTGCATGGCTTCGAGATTTGGCATAGCATTCCAAGAGTGGCGCAGCCATAGCTGGGGCAGAAAGATTTTTGACATAGTTGTATGGCTTTTTGCCCTGGCTGGATTTTCCATCATAATGGCGTGGGCTGTGTACCGTCTTGGGTTTACAAACAACTCGGGTTCGGTTGACCGCAATTCGCGCTTCATGCTTGAGGTGGACGAGATGGAGTCGATGAGCGATTCCACGGTCTCACAGCAACGGGTGCAGCAGCGTTGGATGCAGCAGTATGTGAAATTGGCAGCATTCAGCAGGTTCTATCCCACCAATGCGCAGCTTATCACCCAAGCGGCACAATACGGGCATGACCCTATGCTGGTGGACCGAATGATTGCAGCATCTTCGCTTTATGTAGAAGACCTCTCGGAATATAATCAATTGCTATCCGAGGTGAACGCGGTGCTTGCCAAGTATCCCCAGAAGGAGTCGGGCAATGTGATACCGTGGATGACAGGGGTGGAATGGCCGGCATTGAAGGATGCCATTATCCGCGACAAGGCACTTATAACCGAGGCTGGACGCCTCACGGGCGTTGAGCCACGACTGATTGTGGGATGCCTTATCGGAGAGCAGATTCGCCTATTCAATTCCAACCGCGAGAAAATCAAGAAATACCTGGGACCGGTCAAGGTGCTAAATGTGCAGTCGCAGTTCTCGTATGGGGTTAACGGCATCAAGCTCTCCACGGCAAAAGCCATCGAAGAGCACTTGAAAGATCCCACATCCGAATTCTATATGGGTTCGCGATATGAGAATTTATTGGACTATACAGTGAATGGTGACCGTCAAATTGATGAGCGATACAACCGCCTGGTCGATTACCGTAATCACCTTTATTCATATCTCTACACGGCATGTATTCTGCATCAGACCATGGTGCAGTGGAAGCGTGCGGGATATGACATCAGCAACCGCCCCGACATTCTGTTTACCTTGTTCAATGTGGGGTTTTCGCAGTCAGTGCCTAAGCCCAACCCTGTGTGTGGCGGTAGCCATATCACCATACATAACAAGGTATACACTTTCGGAGCTATAGGATTCGACTTCTACTATTCCGGCGAGTTGGCTGAGGACTTTCCTTTCTGGCGCGAGCGTTTTGTTCCTGGAGATAAGGACTTGACCGAAGAGGAAATAGCTTATATACAGGGCAGCGTGAGTAATTGCAAGAGGCCGCCGCGTGGTTGGGAGTATACCAAGAAAGACAGTACAACCACCACTTTGAAGACACCAGACTATGTAGCCACCTTCGAAGAAGATGATGAGTACGCCGGCACTTATGCCAATGAATAGCCAATGTCGATACCGGATGGAAAAGACTTTTGAATAGCTATTTGGTGTTGATGCAGAAAGATTTACAAGATGATGGGCTTTTGGGCGTAGAAGGAGTGGGTGATTTTATGATTCGGTATCATTCAAAAAGGTGAAAAAGTGATTGGTTTTGGATGTTGGCTGTGAAAAATGGATATGTGTTTATTGTTGTGATTCAGTGTATTATTGCAAAATAGTATTTTTTTTTAATAGAAACGCTTGATATTTCAAAAAAAAGTAGTACTTTTGCAATCGCTTTTTAGAAAATCTCAGTGTGGATTGTTGATGCTCTTTCCCGGTGAGACAACAAGTAGAAAAAGGAATTGAACAAAGTTTTTTAAAGAAATGGCAAAGAAAAATAAAGACGCAAGAGTGCAGGTTATTCTGGAATGCACCGAGCAGAAAAATAGCGGTGTTCCCGGCATGAGCCGTTATATCACCACTAAGAATAAGAAGAACACCCCTGAGCGTTTGGAGCTCAAGAAGTACAACCCGTACTTGAAGAAAATGACTGTTCATAAAGAAATCAAATAATATAGGAGATAAAGAACTATGGCAAAGAAAGTTGTTGCAACCCTGAAAACCGCTACCGGAAAGAGCTATGCCAAGGTAATCCGTATGGTTCGCTCTCCCAAGACCAATGCTTACACCTTCCAGGAAGATATCGTCCTGTCTGACCAGGTGCAAGAGTTCCTCAAAAAGAAATAATTATTGAGTACAGTAATAATATTTTTTTTCATACGCTTTTGTTTTAGCCTCCGTTGTGAAACGGGGGTTTTTTTTATGTCCGTTTCTTGAGGGTTTAATCAACACTGGTTCGATTTGCTACAGGGTGAAATGATGTGGTTTACTATTGATGATACTACAGTCGGTGTGGTGAGCATTTGTCTTATTATCCGCATATATGTAAACTATATTGCAATTTGATTGTGCAATATTCGGATTTTTTTCATATCTTTGCAGATTGGATTCTTTGCATCTATTATGGTGCAAAGAGTTGTTTATGTGCAATTAAAGTGAAACAAAGAATATTTATATATTATAATTAATGAGCTACAAAGAGTACAAACAGCTTAACATGACCCAGATTGGCGAAGAAATCCGCAAGTTCTGGGAGGAGAATGAGACTTTTGAGAAAGGTCAGCAGTTGGCAGAAGGTCATCCGACGTTTGTGTTTTACGATGGACCTCCGTCGGCCAATGGAAAGCCCGGCATCCATCATGTATTGGCCAGAACCATCAAAGATATTTTCTGCCGCTATAAGGCACAAAAGGGTTTCTTTGTTGACCGTAAAGCAGGATGGGATACCCATGGATTACCTGTAGAATTGGGTGTGGAGAAAAACCTTGGCATCACAAAGGAGGATATTGGTAAGAAAATAAGTGTTGACGAATACAACCGTGCCTGCCGCACCGAGGTGATGAAGTATAAAGACCTTTGGGACGAATTGACTCGTCAGATGGGTTATTGGGTGGATTTGAAAAACCCCTATATCACTTTCGAGAATGAGTATATCGAGACTTTGTGGTTCCTCTTAAAGAAACTGTATGACAAGGGTTTGTTATATAAGGGTTATACCATCCAGCCTTTCAGCCCTGCCGCAGGAACTGGCCTTTCCAGCCATGAATTGAACCTGCCGGGGTGCTACCGTGATGTGAAGGATACAACCTGTGTGGCCATGTTCCGACTTGAAAACGAAGGCAAAACCGTTGAGCAGGCATTTGGCGTAGCCCAAACTGATGCTCCGGCTTATGCCATTGCATGGACTACCACACCGTGGACTCTTCCTTCAAATACAGCACTTTGCGTTGGCCCGTCTATCGATTATGTATTGCTTGATACTACTCACCCCTATTCTGGCCAGAGATGCCTTATTGTTATGGCAAAGGCCTTGATGGGCAACTTCTTTACCGAGGCAGAGCCCGACGAGAAATCTAAATTGCAACATTGCCAGGTCTTGGCCGAGTGCAAGGGCACCGCTCTCGAAGGTATTGCCTACCAGCAGCTCATCCCCTGGGTGAAACCCACAGTGGTGAATTCTGCTGAACAGACCCACCGCACTGCCTTCAAGGGAGAAGCATTCCGCATCATTCTGGGCGACTATGTCACCACCGAGGACGGTACCGGTATTGTGCATATTGCTCCTACCTTTGGTGCCGACGATGCCCGTGTGGCCAAGAAGGCCGGAATCAGCGACCTCCTTATGTACGACCGCGACGGCAAACAGGCTCCTATGGTCGACCGTACAGGCAAGTTCTGGAAACTTGAGGACCTCGATGCAGAGTGGGCTAAAGATAATGTGGACACTGCTCTCTATACCCAGTATGCAGGCAAGTTTGTGAAGAACGCTTACGACCCCGCCAAGACTGAGAAGGACATGAGTTTGGATGTGGAATTGGTGGTGATGCTCAAGGAACAGGGCAAACTGTTCAAGAGCGAGAAACACACTCACAGCTACCCCCATTGTTGGCGTACAGACAAACCGGTGCTTTACTATCCTTTGGACAGTTGGTTTATCCGCACCACTGCTTTGCGCGACCGCATGATTGAGCTGAATAAAACGATTAACTGGAAACCTGAAGCCACTGGCACGGGCCGTTTCGGCAATTGGCTGGAGAATATTGTTGACTGGAACCTGAGCCGCAGCCGCTATTGGGGTACACCCCTGCCCATTTGGCGCACCGAAGACGGTAAAGAGGAAATCTGTATCGGCAGCGTCGACCAACTCCGTCAGGAAATCGACAAGGCAGTTGCCCAAGGTTTCATGAAGGATAACACCTACAGTAATCCCGATTTTGACCTCCATCGTCCATACATCGACAATGTGGTGCTGGTTTCTCCCAGTGGTAAACCCATGATGCGTGAACCGGACCTTATCGATGTCTGGTTTGACAGTGGCGCCATGCCCTATGCCCAGATTCACTATATGGGCGAGCCGTTCACTGCCGACCGCTTCCCTGCCGATTTCATCGCCGAAGGCGTAGACCAGACACGAGGCTGGTTCTACACCCTCCATGCCATCGCCACCATGTGCTTCGACAGTGTTGCTTTCAAGAATGTTATCAGCAACGGCCTGGTGTTGGACAAAAACGGCAATAAGATGTCCAAGCGTTTGGGCAATGCCGTCGATCCTTTTGAAACCATTGAGGCACAGGGTCCAGATGCCACCCGTTGGTATATGATAACCAACAGCCAGCCCTGGGACAACCTTAAGTTCGATGTCGAGGGTGTGGCCGAGGTACGCCGCAAATTGTTCGGCACCCTTTACAACACTTATAGCTTCTTCGCTCTCTATGCCAATATCGATGGCTTTGAGTATAAGGAACCCGACATCCCCATTGCTGAACGTCCCGAAATCGACCGTTGGATTCTGAGTGAGCTGAACACTTTGGTCAAGACTGTTGACGAGGCTCTCGCCGACTATGAGCCCACCAAGGCAGGCCGTGCTATCCAGGAGTTTGTCGATGCCAATCTCAGCAACTGGTATGTCCGTCTTTGCCGTCGCCGTTTCTGGAAGGGTGATATGACCGCTGACAAGGTCTCCGCCTATCAAACTCTCTACACTTGCCTCGAAACGCTCGCACGTCTCATGTCTCCCATCGCTCCCTTCTTCAGCGAACGCCTCTTCCTCGACCTCAATAGCGTCACCCACCGTTTGGATGCCGCTTCCGTGCACCATGTGCCCTTCCCCGAGTACCACTCCGATATGGTGGACAAGGGGCTTGAGGAGCGCATGCAGCTGGCTCAGCAGATTTGCTCCATGGGCCTCTCTCTGCGCAAAAAGAGCAACATCCGCGTACGTCAGCCGCTTGCAAAGATTATGCTCCCCGTTTCCAGCGACACTTTCCGTCATCAGGTGGAACAGGTGCAGCATCTCATCTGCTCCGAGCTCAATATAAAAAGCATCGAGTTCCTCTCTCCCGACAACGATATTCTTGTCAAGAGAATCAAGCCAAACTTCAAGACATTGGGTCCCCGCTATGGCAAAATCATGAAAGCTATCAGCGCTCAGATTATGCAGTTCTCTCAGCAGCAAATCAATGCTCTTGAGGCTCAAGGCAGTTGCGAACTCACCGTCGAAGGCCAGCCTGTGCAAATTCTCATCTCCGATGTCGAAATTGCCACTCAGGACATCCCCGGTTGGGTAGTTGCCAACGAAGGCAGTCTCACTGTCGCTCTCGACATCACCGTCACCCCCGAACTGCGCGACGAGGGCATTGCCCGTGAGCTGGTCAACCGCATCCAGAACATCCGTAAGGAAGGTTTTGATGTCACCGACCGTATCACCATCGACCTCCAAAGCGGTGAATGGGACAGCGCAGTCCAGAATCACATGGATTATATCTGCACCGAGACTCTATGTACCCGTCTCCAGCTCCTTCCCGAGGTGGCCGGCGACAGTACTATTGAGATTATCGAAGGCATCCCTGCCCACATTGTTGTTAACAAGAGTAAATAGTTTTTCATAGAGTGAGGATTGTTCTTCATGCAGTAATCTGCGAGACTAACACTCTGTCACTCGTCTATTATGGATAGTATTGTTGAAATAATCAAGGGCTATGCCCGTGAGTATAGCGCGGAGGTGATTGGCTGGCGCCGTCACCTCCACCGCCATCCAGAGCTCAGTCAGCAGGAGTTCGGCACTATGGCCTTTGTGGCCGACTGTCTCAGCGACATGGGGCTGCAACCCCAAACTGGCATAGGCAAAACGGGTGTCATGGCCATGATTCGGGGCGGCATCGACCCTGATGGCTATTGTGTTGCTCTCCGTGCCGACTATGATGCACTTCCCCTTACCGAAGCCACAGGTCTTCCTTTTGCTTCCGAGAACGAAGGCGTGATGCATGCCTGCGGACACGACATGCACACCTCATCCCTTTTGGGGGCCGCCAAAATCCTCACCACCATCCGCGAACGGCTCAAAGGCAGTGTTATGCTTATCTTCGAACCTTCAGAGGAAATGTATCCCGGCGGTGCCCGCATGATGATGGACGATGGTCTTTTCAACACTGTCATGCCCAACGAGATTTATTCATTCCATTGTCTTCCCGAAATGGAGGTGGGACGCATCGGTATGAAGAAAGGCCGTTACATGGCCTCCACCGACGAGCTCTACTGGACTGTCAAAGGCAAGGGCGGTCATGGAGCCACGCCCCACATGAGCGTCGACCCCATCCTTATCGCCTCCCACATCGTGGTGGCGTTGCAGCAGTTGGTCAGCCGCAATGCGCCGCCTATGATGCCCACTGTCCTCAGTTTCGGCAAGTTTATTGGCGAAGGCCGCACCAACATCATCCCCGACGAGGTAAAGATGGAAGGCATCATCCGCACCTTCGACCCCCAATGGCGACTCGACTGCCACGAGAAGATCCGCAAAATGAGTTGTGGTATTGCCGAAAGCATGGGAGGACAGTGCGACCTCTTCATCGATTTCGGTTATCCCCCTGTCATCAACGACGATGCATGCACCCAGCAGGTCCACGACAATGGCGTTGACTATCTCGGTGCCGACAATGTCGATTGGCTCGACCTCCGCATGACTGCCGAGGACTTTGCCTTCTTTGCCCAGAAAATACCCGCCTGTTATTTCCGTGTCGGCATCCATGTCCCAGGAACCCCCTATTGCAATCTCCATCGTCCCGACCTCCTTGTCGATGAACGCTCTATGGAGATTGCCAGCGGTTTCGAGGCTTACAATGCTTTCATGGCTCTGGAACGCAGAATAAAGCAGTAGTTACCTCTCCGTCCCATTTCATCAAGCACCTACCTCATGAGCGAAACAGTTGACACCACCAAGGAATTAGGCACCCGACACATCGGTGCCCTTTTGTGGAAATATGCTCTCCCCGCGGTCATCACCCAGATTATTGCCACTGTCTACAATCTGGTCGACAGCATTTTCCTTGGCCACTCCTTTAATGGTCCCCTCAATCTTGCTGCTTTGGCCATTCTCCTCCCCATCATGAATATCATTCATGCCTTTGGCTCGTTGGTGGGTGCCGGAGCCTCTTCCCGCATGAGTATTGTGCTGGGCCGCAAAGATGTCCGCTGGGCTGAGAAGATTTTGGGCAACAGCATGTTGCTCACATTCTTCTTTGGTTTCCTGTTTGTTTCGGCAGGCTATCTCTTCATGGACCCCATTTTGGCTTTGTTCGGTGCTTCGGAACTTACCATCTCTTTGGCCCACGACTATCTGGTCATCGTCCTCCCGGGTATGTTCCTCACCACCCTTACTTTCAACCTCTCGGGTCTTATCCGTGCATCGGGCTATGCCACTCGTTCCATGTGGATTCAGGTGAGCGGTGCACTGCTTAACATCATCCTCGATGCCATCTTCATTGTTGGCTTGGGGTGGGGCATCCGTGGCGGTGCTTGGGCCACCACCATTTCTATGGCCTTCTCGGCAGTCCTGGCATTGCTGCATTTCATGAGTCCCAAATCGTTCATCCGTTTCAAACGCCACTGCTGGCAGCCCAAGATGTACATTGTCAAGAATATCCTTGCCATCGGCATCAGCCCCTTCTCGATGAATGTGGCGGCTTGTGCAGTTGTGGCATTGCTCAACAGTCAGCTGCTTCGCTACGGTGGCGATTTCGCTGTCAGTGCCTATGGCGTTGTCAACCGTGTTTCCATGATTGTCTTTATGGTGCTGCTGGGCATTTGTCAAGGCATGCAACCCATTGCCGGCTATAACTATGGTGCCCGCCTCAACGACCGCCTCAAACATGTGTTCATTCTCACCATGAAATGGAATGTGGGCATTGGTGTTGTGGGCATGCTCTTGGCGTTGATCATTCCTCGCCAGTTGGTCATGATGATGAGTGACGACCAACAGCTCTTCGACATTGCCATCCCAGCCATGCGCTACCTCATGGTCATGGCTCCTCTCATTGGCTTCACTGTCACCAACTCCCAATTCTTCCAGTCTATCGACAAACCATGGATCGCCATCGTCACCAGCCTCTCCCGGCAGGTCATTTTCCTTATCCCCCTCATGTACATAGTGCCAGTTGTATATATCGATCTGGGTGCCGATGGGCTTTCGGGCGTTTGGTGCAGCTACACCGTCAGCGATGTGCTGGGTGCACTGCTCTCCGGCATTCTCCTTCTTTCCCAACGCAAGGTGTTCAGCCCCGACTATGTCCCGCCCGTCCGCCGTCCCCGCAAGGAACGCGGCCCGAGCCCATCCGACCAGTCTTGACAGTATAATCAAACCAAGTAATAAATCATGAAAACTAAAATCCTATTCCTTGCAGTTGCCTTTCTGGCACTCTCCGCCAGCCTGCTGGCACAACCCAAGAAAGTACTCTTTATCGGCAACAGCTACACCGAAGTCAACAATCTGCCCCTGCTGGTACAGCAGGTGTCCGAAAGCGCCGGCGACCGCCTCGAGTATCAAAGCAACACCCCCGGCGGATGCCGTTTCCTCCAACACTGCACCAATCAATCCATGGACCTCATCACCCAAGGGGGCTGGGATGTTGTGGTGTTGCAGGAACAGAGTCAGCTGCCCTCGTTTCCGCAATCGCAGGTCGAGGTGGAGTGTTTCCCCTATGCCCAACGTTTGGTCGATTCCATCTATGCACACAACCCACACGGTGAGGTCATGTTCTATATGACCTGGGGCCGTAAGAACGGTGACAGAGAAAATGCACAGTATTTCCCTGTCCTCGGCACCTATGAGGGCATGGACAGCATGCTCTACGAGCGTTATCTCTATATGGCCCGCACTTTCGACGCCTCGCTTTGCCCTGTGGGCCGTGTTTGGCGTTATCTCCGCACAACCAGCCCCGAAATCGAACTCTACAATTCCGACGGTAGCCATCCCTCCCTCATGGGCAGCTATGCGGCTGCATGTGCTTTCTACACGCTCATCTTCCACAATTCTCCCCGCAATATCAATTTTAACCCCGGCATCGACGACCACTTTGCCGACATCATCCGCGAGGCCGTCCAGACCGTGGTGTTCGACACGCTCTCTTTCTGGCTCCGCCAAACGGCCGATACCACTCACACCGATACCATCTCGTCCGACACTACCCATGTCGACACTTCCCACACCGATACCACCGTTGTCGGCATCCGCTCGCTTTCGTCCTCATCGCCGTTTACTCTCCGGCTCTCGCCCAATCCCGCTTCCCGCCAGGTACTTGTCTCTGTCTCGCCCGCACTCTCCGATTGTCGTGCCATTCTCTCCGACCTCAAAGGCCGTCAGCTTCGCTCTGTTGCCCTCACCCACGGTTCGGCCCTCCTTCCACTCCACAACCTGCCTGCGGGTGTCTACATTGTTTCTGTCATCTCGCCTCAGGCGGTTTATAGTTCACGTATTGTTGTCCAATAATCTTTATTCACCGTGATAAAAAAACTCGTTCTTCTTACAGCGTTACTTCTCTGCATGTTCTTCGCCCAGGCACAGACCCCTGGCAACGCTGCAGCTTCCAAACTTCAGCGCCCCAAGGTGGGTCTTGCCCTCAGTGGCGGCGGCGCCAAAGGCGCTGCCCATATCGGTGTACTCATGTACTTGGAGGAAATCGGTTTCCCCATCGATTGTGTGGTGGGCACCAGTATGGGCTCTATCATCGGCGGTCTTTATGCCCTCGGCTACACTCCCCGGGAGCTTCAAGATCTTATCTCCCACATGGATTGGCAGCTCTATATGAGCAACCGCGTCGACCGTGCCTACCAATCTTCCGAAGGGCGTGAGCGCCGAAGCACCTATATCTTCTCGGTTCCGTTCGGAGCCGGCGATTTCGAAGAGAAGTCGGGCAGCATTCTCTCCACCCTCCCCAGCGGTGTCATCAATGGTGCCAGTCTCATCAATCTCTTTAGCCGCCTCAGTGTGGGCTATAACGATTTCACTCAGTTCGACAAGCTTCCGCGTGCCTTTGCCTGTGTGGCTACCGACATCCTCACCGGCGACACTGTTGTGCTCCACAGCGGTAACTTTGCCAAAGCCATACGCTCCAGCATGGCCATCCCCGGCGTGTTCTCGCCTGTCGAGTGGGGTGGTCGCCTCCTTGCCGACGGCGGCCTGGTCAACAATTTCCCCGTCGACGAATGTGTCAAGATGGGAGCCGACATCATCATCGGTGTGGAACTCGCAGGCGAGCTGGCCAGTACTCCCGAGGAAATGAAATCCCTTCCCCAGCAACTGACACAATATCTGAGTATTGCCGTGCAGGGCGATCGCAGCCAGAACCGCAATCTCTGCAATATTTATCTACATCCCAATATTGATGGCTACAATATGTTGAGTTTCACCCCCAGCGCCATCGACACCCTGGTCCGTCGCGGCTACGAGTGTGCCAAGTCACACCACGACGAACTCATGCGTCTCAAACGCACCATGGAAATTCTGGGTCCATGCACCACTTCCTTGCAGGCCCCCCGCGCCAAGAAACTCTCTCCTACCGACACCTTCATCCTTGCCAATGTCGAGTACCGTGGCGTTTCCAGCGACGAGCAGAAATGGCTCATCAAGCGCGACGGTTTGGAGAAAGGCATCCCCGTCACCATCAACGATATTGATAGGGCTGTTGGCATTATTGTCGGCACCGGTGCCTATGCCAGCATCACCTACAACATCCTTGAAACCGAGCAGGAATATTGGCTCACTAACAACGTCTATACCGACGCGCTTGGGCGCGACAGCTATAATCTAATCCTCTATATGGAACCCGCCGAACCCAATCTTTTCTCCATCGGTTTCCGCTACGACTCCGAGGAGAGTGCTTCCCTGCTTTTCCATGTAGGTTGGAATGAGCAGCGTCTTTCAGGTTTCAAGGCCGGTCTCGATGTCAATCTCAACTACAATTTCCGCTTTGCCGCCAAGATGTCTTGGTGCGGCCTCGGTCTGGGCGACCTCAACCTGGCCTACAACTACCACAACAGTAATTTCAATGTCCTCCACTACAATAGCGACACCCGTGTGGGCTGGTTGGTCAACCACCACAACCTGCGTTTATTCCTCTCCGAATTTTTGATGCGCGACTTCAGCTTCGCCTTTGGTATCGAGGAGGAGTTTTTCTCCAACCGCAATGGTTTCTCGCTCGACAATGCCCTGGCCAACGGTGTGTTCCACTTCGACCGTTCCAAAGGTTTCTTCGGACTTTTCATGCAGGGACGTTACGACAATCTCGACAATGCCTATTTCGCCACCCGTGGCCTCTATCTTGATGTGGACGGCAGTTGGCACAAGGACAACCACGATCTTTTCCTCCAATCCGACTCCAGCTTTGTGTCGGTGCGCGCCAGTGTGCAGACTTTCCTATCGCCCTCGTCGCGGTTCACCTTCATCCCCCAGGCACATGTGCGCCTGCTGGTGGGCAACGGCTCCTCGTGGTACACCAATTTTGTTGGCGGCACCCTCCCCGGTCGTTTCCTCGACCAGCAGCTCCCCTTCATAGGCTTTAACAACACTCTGCATGTGCACAACCTGGCCGGCATTCTGCGTCTCGACCTCCGCTATCGCTTTGCCAACAACTTCTATGCCTACCTCATGAGCAATTATATCCATTCGGTCGACCGTCTCAGCCTGCTCGGCACCCAGTCCCACGGCACCTTCGGTGTGGGGCTCCGTGTGGCCTACGACTCCCCCATCGGTCCTATCAGCGCCGACCTCCACTGGAACAATCTCAATCGCCGTGTGGGTGCTTACATGAACATTGGTTATGTCTTCTAATTTCATCACGTTATGATATACAACACTTTCGGTATCCCCGCCACCGCCGACCGCTTTATTGAGCTCCACACTCTCGACGACCTCCGGCAACTGCTCGACAGCAAACTCTTGCAGCAGCATCCTTTCTTCGTTATCGGAGGTGGCAGCAACGTGGTTTTCACCCAGCATTTCCCCGGCACGGTAATCCATCCCGCCAATCGCGGCATAGCTTTGGTCGATGGGCCTTCGGCCGATGGCTCTCTCCTGGTCGAGGCCGCTGCCGGCGAGGAGTGGGACGCCTTTGTGCGCCATTGTATCGCCCAAGGATGGCATGGTGCCGAAAACCTGGTTGCCATTCCGGGCACCGTCGGTGCCTCTCCCGTGCAGAATGTAGGTGCCTATGGTCTCGAGGCCAAGGACATTATCCATACGGTGCGTGCATTCAATGTCTCCACCGGAGAAGAGCGGATTTTCACCAACGGCGAATGCCGCTTTGGCTATCGCAGCAGTATATTCAAAACCGACCTCAAAGACCAGTATATTGTTTGGTCGGTCACTTTTAGGCTGCATAAATCCTTCCAACCCTGCTTGCAGTATCAGGCCCTTACTTCCGCACTTCAGCGTCAAGGCATCGAAAACCCCACTCCTCAGCAGTTGGCCGACACCATTGCATCCGTGCGTTGGAGCAAGTTGCCCCGCCCCGAGGAAACAGGCAGTGCAGGCAGTTTCTTCAAAAACCCTGTGGTCTCCCGGCAACACTACGACCAGCTCATTGCCCGTTACCCCGACATGGTGGCCTATCCCGTGCCCGAAGGCTACAAGCTGGCCGCCGGATGGCTCATAGAACATGCCGGATGGAAAGGCCGCAATATGGGCCGTTGCGGAGTGTACGACAAACAGGCCCTCGTGCTCGTCAACCGGGGCGGTTGCTCCGGTGCCGAAGTGCTGGCTTTGGCCGATGCCGTCACGTCCGATGTGCAGCGCCTCTTTGGCGTAACCCTTGAGAAAGAAGCTATCATTATATAAAAATTACCATTCAAACATGAGCAATTCACCCGAACAATTTTGGAATTGGTTTGTCGCGCACAGCGAGAAACTGACCATGATGAACGACCTGGACCCTGCCGAGCGCCAGCTCCTCTTCGACCAGATGCAGCATCAACTCGACCAATACTGCCCCAACCTCGTTTTCGAAGTGGGCGACCAAACGGCCCAGGGCCGCACCCTCACCTTCAGTGCCGAGGGCGATTTCGACCTCTTCCGCTATGTGGTTGAGTTGGTCGACAACGCACCCGATGTCGACTGGTGGGAGTTCATCCCCTTCAAACAGCCCAAAGGCAAAGCCCTCAAGGTGATATTCGACCGCTACACTTTTGAAACCGCCAAGATGGCTTTCCAACAGCTCGAAAGCGAAGAGGAACCCGACATCATCGGCCTGCGTGTGGCATTGCCCAACCTTCCGCATTCCTATAAACCCGACCCCGACAGCGATCGCGACGACGACCTGCTGGTGGGCGTGTACGTTACCATCGAGGCTCTGATTGGCGAGTTCGACTGCGCCACACTCATAGGCTATGTGGAGCTCTGCCCCATGCCCGACGAACCTTTCAAGTCCGGTTTCCGTCCCATGGACGATTTGCCCGAATTTGTCGAATGGTTCAAGCGCTCCCGCGACAGGGAATAGATTCCCACTTTCCCGACGCCACCGCTGTCGCAACCCTATCTGTCACCTAATCGCTCGCGGTCCGTTTCCGGACCCCTCCGCCGCCGTTGCAACTAAGCCCCGCCCTCGTTACCTCTTAAGCTCCTATTCACTATCTATTAAGCATCTCTTCACCATAGGGGTGAAGAACAACATCGTGTGGGCTGGGAACGGGGTGAAGGGGGAGCGAAGGTGAACGGAAAGCGAAGGAAGAGCGAAGGTAAAGCGAAGGGTGTGGGAGGCGGGGAACGGGAGTTTGGCGGGGGGAAGGAACATTTTTTTCGTGGTAATTGAAAAAATAGTCGTATCTTTGCAAGCGATAAAAACAAAGAGTATTTATATAAGTAATATTATAATGAGCAAAGTAGATGTTCTGTTGGGGCTTCAGTGGGGAGACGAGGGCAAAGGGAAGATAGTGGATGTACTGACCCCTAACTATGATGTAATAGCCCGTTTCCAGGGTGGTCCGAATGCAGGCCACACATTGGAATTCAACGGTATAAAGCATGTGTTGCATATTATCCCGTCGGGTATTTTCCACGAGGACAAGCTGAACGTGATAGGCAACGGTGTTTTGATTGAGCCTAATATTTTTGAAAAGGAGGTTCAGGCGTTGCTGGAGAAGAATGTGGATGCCACAAAGAATCTCTATATTTCGAAGAAAGCGCACCTTATTCTCCCGTCGCACCGCATGCTCGATGCCGCCAACGAGAAGGCCAAGGGTAACAATAAGATTGGTTCCACGCTGAAAGGCATCGGCCCGGCCTATACCGACAAGATTGCACGCAGCGGCCTCCGTGTGGGTGATATCATGGAGTTTGACTTCAAGGAGAAGTATGAGTTGTTGAAGGTGCAGCACTTGCAGACTGCGCATACGCTGAATTTCGATGTGGCGGCTTTCCGCATTGACAATATGACGTTGGACGAGTATGAGGAACGCTGGCTTGCATCGTTGGAGACATTGAAGAAGTTCCATCTCATCAATAGTGAGTATTTCATCAATCACTGCCTTGACAAGGGCCAGAAGGTGCTTGCCGAAGGGGCGCAGGGGTCGATGCTTGATATCGATTTCGGCTCGTATCCCTTTGTCACATCTTCGAGCACGATTACTGCGGGTGTATGCTCGGGTCTGGGTGTGGCTCCATCGCGCATTGGCCGTGTGATGGGCATCAGCAAGGCTTATTGCACCCGTGTGGGTGCCGGTCCTTTCCCCACCGAGTTGTTCGACGAGACGGGAAGGGTGCTGTGCGAGCAGGGACACGAATATGGCGCCACAACGGGACGTCCGCGTCGCTGCGGCTGGATTGACATTCCGGCATTGCGCTATGCCTGCATGCTGAACGGTGTGACGCATCTCTTTGTCACCAAGCCCGATGTGATGAACAATTTTGACGAAATCAAGATGTGCACGAGCTATGAAATCAACGGAAAGGAGACTGACGAGATTCCGTTCGAGTTTAACGAGGTGGAGATTACACCGGTGCTTCGTTCATACGAGGGATGGAAACAGGAGTTGACGGGCATCACGGCCTATAAGGACCTTCCGCAGAATCTGCTGAACTATCTGGATGCGATGGAGAAGGTTACTGGCGTTCCGGTGCTGGCTGTTTCTATCAGTCCCGACCGTAAGGATGTTCTGTTCAAGTAGCATGCATGTTTTCGCGGAACGGATGGATGGTTGCGATTGAAAGTTTTTTGGTATATATAACACTTTTTTTTAACGTTTGAGACAATAAATTGTTATTTATCTCGTTTCATTGGGCAAAATAATTTACATCGATGAAGAAAATAGTGCTTTTGCTCCTTGTTGTGTTGCCGTTGGCTTCGATGGCACAGACCAAGATTAAAGAGACCCAGGTGCCCAAGTCGGTTTTGATAGCCCTGGACAAGAAGTATGATTCCTATAAGGTGAAAACGTGGTATCGTTCGCCGGGACAGTATGTTGCTGAGTTTGTTTATGACGGTCAGAACGGTCGCGTATACTTCACACATAACGGAGATTGGCAATACAGTTCATTCCCGGTAAAGGAGGGTGACTGTCCTACTGCAATGAACAGTTATTTCTATGACAATTATCCTGGCTACCGTATCAAGTCTATCGACTATATAGAGCAGATGGACGGTGATGCATATTACCGTATGATGATTGTGAAGACCGGTGTGGGATATGAGCCGAATGAGTTGATATTCGACACCCGTGGACGTTTGCAGAAGAGCAATGCCCCCAATCCGGACGCGGTGAAGCGTGAGTTCTATACGCTGAACAATCCCGACGAGGGCGATGTGTCGGACGAGCATCTGCGCAACCTGAAGAGCAACAAGGGCGGCAAGCGTCCCGCTCCGGTAGAGGATGTGCCCGAGGTGATGGATATCGACACCAATGCCGAGATTACCGCACACTTCAACAAGATTAATCCCCCGTCGAAGGTGGTGGAAGGCCCCGAATGGGTGAACCGCGTGCCGGGTCAGGTGGTGGCTTACTTCATTAACCGCCAGGGTGTTGAGATGGAGGATGTTTATGATGTGGAACAGAGCAAGCATATCATGCAGGGCAAGGTGCTGGATAAGGACCATTATACCGCCGCTATTGTGAAATATCTGGCCGAGAAATTCAAAGGCGAGCAGTATAAGATTGAGCGCATGATTGTTTATACCTATGACACAAAATGGCGTGTTGACGGCAAGAAACCCAAGCCCTATACCTATGTGGTGGTGAGCCAGAAGGTGCGCGGATTGGGCAATAAACTGAAATTCACCCGTATGGAGTTTGACGCTGGTGGTAATTTCACCGGTCTGCTTGCCCAGCCCATTGACAAGAACGACATTCAGTAAAGCAGGTTGTTTGACACAAAATAGAAGGCTCCGTTATTGATGCGGAGCCTTTGTTTTAGACTTAAGAGACTATGGCAAAGGATAGTTTTCCCCCAATGGTGATGTATGGACCTCCGGAAATGAGATTTGAGAGGAAGAAGAAGTGTGTGGTGGCGGCAGTTCTGAGAGACGGGACATCGGTGCTTGCCACGCAGCGCGGGTATGGCGAGTGGAAAGGATGGTGGGAGTTTCCGGGAGGCAAGGTGCAGCAGGGAGAGACCAATGAGGAGGCACTGGCGCGAGAGATGCGGGAGGAGATGGAGGCGGAGATTGTGGTGGAGCGCTTGTTGACTACGGTGCGTTATTCCTATCCGGATTTTGACCTGGAAATGTATTGCTATCTCTGCGAATTGGTTGACGGGAAATACACGTTGAAGGAACATCTAGATGCCCGTTGGCTTACGGCGGAGACGATACATACTGTACGTTGGCTACCGGCCGATGAAGAATTGATTGAACATTTGTATGATATGATAGACGGAACGACACGGAGTTGAGGATGGGGGTTATGGGTATTGCGACCGTAATGATGTGGATTGTAGCGACTTTGGTTTCATGATGTGGGGTGGAGAGACGGGAAGGTTCGGGAGCGGCTTTTTGTGCTTGGTTTCTCTTAGGAGGGGATTGGGACAACATAGCAACTGACTATATATGGCAATGTTGATGCAATTGCAACGAAACGGAGGGCGAGGGGAGTGAAGGTGTATGCCGGAATAGATGGATAGTATGATCGGGGGATGGTGATGGTGAGAGAGGAGGGAGAGAGCCTTTTTTAGGCAAAAGGATATAAAAAGTGGCTAAATAAAAAAAAATGTGTATCTTTGCAAATGTTTTCGGAGAGGGGGATGAAGGTGCAAGAGGTTGGAAATAATGCGGATATGGCGTAATTGGTAGCCGCGCTAGACTTAGGATCTAGTGGCGAAAGCCGTAACGGTTCGAGTCCGTTTATCCGCACAGTTCATAGGTCTTTAGTGTGAAGCATCATTGCAGTGTCGCAAATAACGATAGCTGCATGATGCTTTGTATTTTTTTGAGGATTGAATCAAACTAGAGTAGGATTCGAAAAGGAAAGAGGAAATATGAAGGAGTTTAGATGCACGGGGATTGAAAGAGCGAAGCGCGGTGACTAGATGCCTGAAGGAACGTTGCAGGGGAGACGGAATAGGGGAATGATAAAAAAATGCAGCGGCATAAGTAGAGCTACACAATAATAATAGAACAATCTCGTTATTGAAAGTTGCATGAAAAATGGACTGTTTATATTGGTATTATTTCTTTTGGCTTTGATTCCGACAAGGGCAAGCTATCTGCTTATCCCGATGGATGAGGTGCAGAAAAACCACCTGAAAGCCTACGGGGTGGCCTACTATGCCTTGCAGCGTGACGTGGAGGTGACTTGGCTTTTGAACTATCGGGGAGGAAGCTTCATGATGAAGTATGCCGACTTGCTGGAGAAAGAATGCCGACTGAGGGGTGTGACGTGCGAATCGATAGCCGACGGACAATCGAGTGCTATCCTTTCCGAAATTGCCGACCCGGCAGTGAATATGGATGCGGTAAAGCTGCAAAAGGCTCCGCAGATAGCGGTTTATTCGCCCAAGAACAAACTGCCGTGGGATGATGCGGTGACGCTTGTGCTTACCTACGCTGAGATACCCTACGATGTGGTGTATGACGAGGAGGTGATAGCGGGCATATTGCCAAAGTACGACTGGCTGCACTTGCACCATGAGGATTTTACCGGCCAGTATGGTAAGTTTTGGGGCAACTATCGCAACCAGCAATGGTATATAGAAGATGTACGGGCGCAGGAGGCAACGGCACAGAAATTGGGATTCCGCAAGGTGAGCCAGTTGAAGTTGGCAGTGGCTCACAAGATAAGGGATTTTGTGATGGGTGGTGGATTCCTCTTTGCCATGTGTTCCGCCCCCGACAGCTATGATGTGGCTTTGGCGGCTGAGAATGTGGACATCTGTGACGTGATGTTTGACGGCGACCCTATGCAGCCCGATGCCCAGCAGCAGCTTGATTATAGTAAGACATTTGCCTTTAAAGATTTCCGTATCAGTACAAATCCTAGTGAATACGAGATTTCGACCATAGATATTGACGACCGTATGCATCAGCGGGCGGTGAATGAGAAGAACGACTTCTTCACGCTCTTTGAGTTTTCTGCCAAATGGGACTGGGTGCCCACAATGCTCACTCAGAACCACACCCGAATAATACATGGCTTTATGGGGCAGACAACGGCTTTCCGCCGTGAACATGTGAAGTCGTCGGCAGTGATTCTGGCCGAGAACAAGGCACTGGGCGAGGTGCGTTATCTGCACGGAGAATACGGCAAGGGCACATGGACATTTCTGGGTGGACATGACCCCGAGGACTATCGGCACTATGTGGGAGACCCACCCACAGACCTCTCGCTATACCCCAACTCGCCCGGGTATAGGCTTATATTGAACAACATACTTTTCCCGGCCGCCAAGAAAGAAAAACACAAAACATGATTGCTGTGGTTGGGATGTGTGTACGATGCATCATTCCTGTCAACAGAAAAGATTGAACAATGAACAAATACACAATATTACTGACATTTGCCATGTTCCTTGCTTCTGCCGCCCCGGCACAGAAGTGGACTAATTATACCATGAAGAACTCGGAAATCACGGGCAACAATATCCTGGCTGTGGCAACAGACAACAGGGGTACCCTTTGGGTGGGTACCACTCAGGGATTGAACAGCTATCGTGATGGCCGATGGGTTGACTATTCGGATTTCAATGAGAAACTGAAGAATCAATTTGTCAACTGCTTGACAGTGGAGGGTAACACGTTGTGGATTGGCACTGACGACTATGGTGTGATAGAGTTTAACGATGACCGATGGTTTGAACATTCGGAGGAGACGCGCCGTTTGAATATGAAGTATATTCGCGACATTGCTGTGGATCATGTGGGAGAGAAGTGGATTGGTGTGACCTTGAGCGGGTTGGTGCAATACGACGGAGTGAACTGGAATAAACACACCGCCGCCGAGACGGGGCTGCTGAGCGACTTTATACTCTGTGTGGCTATTGACAAGCGCGACCGCAAATGGATAGGGACCAATGACGGGCTCTGTGTTTATGATGGGCGGCGTTGGCTGTCGTATACCACTAAGAATTCCAAGATACCGCATAATATCACTCTCTCTATTGCCATTGACAAGGACAATGTGAAATGGATTGGCACACTTGAAGGCCTGTGCCGTTTTGATGGCGACAATTGGCAGATATACAATATTGACAATTGCCCTATTCCAGGTAACCAGGTCAACGATCTGGCTTTCGACAAGGAGGGACACCTGTGGATGGCTACGGACGGGGCAGTAGCGGTGTTCGACTGTAACGATAGGTGGGATACTTTCCGTGCAGGCGACAAATTGCCCAAATGTATGTACCAGAATGTGGTGGTGGACAGGAAAGGCGATATCTGGGTGGGCAGCGATGAGAAAGGGCTGTTCTGTCTTTCGGGCTACAAGATGCGTGAACCTGAGGCAGAGGTGCCTAGCACTGATGCCGACTTGGCCGAAAACCAAGCCAACACTCAGGGTGGTACTGAGAACGGCAAACCCGCCAAAACATCGAAAGGCGAGAACGGCCAAACCAAAGAGCCTGAGGCCGACGACCGAGTGAGGCTCACACCCTATTTGGAAGAGGGGTATATTACCATCACGATGAACAGTCCGATGGCTGAAGTGACGTTCCTGAATGCCAAGGGTGAGAAGGTGCGCACAGTGCCGCAATATCGCAATGGCAGCCATATCAACATCTCCAAGATGAAAAAAGGTTCCTACACCGTGAGGGTTAAAACTTCGAAAGTCACACGAACAGTAAAATTCACCTTGAAATAACAAACTGTGGAATCAAAACAGAAAAAATACAAATATTATCAATATGAAGAAAATCTTTACATTCCTGGCCCTCTTGAGCGTGGCATTGGTCAGCATGGGGCAGATTCTCGACCCGTCGAAGTGGTCGTTCAGTGTCAAGGACCTCTCCGAGAATGAGTCGGAGTTGGTTTTCACAGCCGTATTGCAGGACGGTTGGCATCTGTATTCGCAATATACTGACGATGCTGGCCCCATAGCTACTTATTTCCAATTCAACAAGAGTGATGACTATGCCCTTGTGGGTAAGGTTTCGGAACCGAAACCCCATGAGGAGTTCGACAAGGATTTTGGCTGCACTGTGCGCTCGTTCAGCGGCAAGGTGGTGTTCAGACAGAAAATACGCCGTATTTCCACCAAGGATTTCAAGGTTACCGGTGTCTTCGGCTTTCAGATGTGCAACAATGGTTCGTGCATTGCTCCCGAGGATCGCGATTTTGAGTTTAAGGTGAAGGGTGCGGAGGCAGCTGCCGTAGCGGCAGTCGATGAATCGGTGGTGGATGCCCAGCAAGCGGAAGAGACGGTGGACACTGCAGCGGCAGCTGTGGTCGCCTCAACAGATGAAGCTGTTGACTCTGAAAACACTGCTGCCCCCAAGGAGAAGCGTTCACTTTTGGTGATATTCCTAGTTGCAGTGCTGGGCGGAGTGCTCACCATGTTCACTCCCTGCGTGTTCCCGATGATTCCCATGACGGTCAACTTCTTCATGCATAGCGGTGAAGACAAACGCAAAAATCGCCGTCAGGCATGGTTTTTCGGTTTCTCTATCGTGTTTATCTTTGCTGTGCTGGGAGCTGTGCTGGCCTTACTGTTCGGTCCGGAAGCACTCTACTTTATCGGTACCCACTGGATTCCCAATCTGCTGTTCTTCATTATCTTCTTTGTCTTTGCGCTGAGTTTCTTCGGGCTGTTCGAAATCAAGATGCCCGAGAAATGGATCAACAAGTCGGATGAGCAGGCCGACAAAGGCGGTTTGTTGGCCCCCTTCTTCATCGCCTTGACCACTGTGTTGGTTTCCTTTAGCTGCACGGGTCCTATACTGGGTGCCGCATTGGTGGGACTGACCACCAGCAGTACCGACCGTTGGGTCTCACTGGTCACCATGCTGGGATTTGGTATCGGATTTGCCCTGCCGTTCACGCTTTTGGCCATGTTCCCTCAGGTGCTGAAAAACATGAAGAGCGGAAGTTGGCTCAACACGGTGAAGGTGAGTTTCGCATTCCTCGAACTGGCCTTTGGCTTGAAGTTCTTGCAGATGGCAGACCAGTATTGCAACTGGGGACTGTTGCCTCGAGACATCTATCTGGCTCTTTGGATTGTTATTTTTGCCATGCTCGGCTTCTACCTTTTGGGCAAGCTGCGTTTCAAAGGCGATGACGAGGTGAAAGAGATTGGTACCCTCCGACTTTTCCTTGCTATTGCCGACTTGGCATTTGTGGTGTGGATGATTCCTGGCCTCTGGGGTGCTCCCCTTAAGGGGCTCAGTGGATTCCTTCCCCCGATGGGAAGCCAAGAGTTCAATATCGAAAAAATCGTAGCAGAGAACACTCCTGCCGTCAGCGCGAACACGTTGCAGGTGGGTAAGCTTCCTGCCGACCGCAAGTATGCCGATAAATTGCATGTGCCGCTGGGATTTGAGGCTTTCTTTGACTTGGAGGAGGCAAAAGCCTATGCCCGGGAGCAGGGCAAACCGGTTTTCATAGACTTCACAGGAAAGACTTGTGCCAACTGTCGTGAGATGGAACACTATGTGTGGACAGACCCAGAGGTGAAACGTCTTCTCAACGAAGAATTTGTTATGTGTTCGCTTTTTGCAGACGAGAATACAATTGAACTTCCTGAGAACGAATGGGTGACTGATGAGAAGGGCCGCACACTCAAGACCCTTGGCCGCAAGAATCTCAACTACCAGAAGACTGCCTTCAATATGAATGCTCAGCCTTACTATGTCATTGTTAATGCTGACGGCAAGGTGCTTACTAAAGAGAACTACAAATATGACCGCGATGTGCAGAAGTTTATTGACTATCTGAATGAAGGTCTGAACAATTTTAAATAATCTATTACGATTGTCGTGAGATGAAAAGATTGTTGTCGTTTTGCCTATGCCTGTTCCTCTTCGCTGCCGTTGTATATGGCCAAAAGACCAATAAGGTTGTACGGTTTATCAACGAGTATGAGGGTTTTGTGAACGAGGTATTGGACACTCCTTTCGAGGATTTCCATGGCGACACATTGAATCTGGTGAAGAAGAAGCAACGCTCCTTCATGCGTCGCTACCGTTGGTATTACGACAATCGAATGTCGGAAGAGCAGCTCGAGTATTTCAATAAGCTGAGCGGCCGTTACCATAAGAAGATGGATCGGCTTCGTTCGCGTCGCCGCTGGGCAATGGTGCGAGGTCGTATGCAAGGTCGGTTTGAAGGACTTTTTCGCAAGGAAAAGGCAACTGAAGATACGCTCATTCTCGATACTGTCCCTCTGCCAGTGGCAAGGTAGTATTGTTGGCTCTTTTGTATTGTTATTCAGTAATATGTAGTGATATTGTCCCATAGAGGTTGAAATCGAAGTCCCAAATTGTCTTGAATTTAACAAATCTAGGCATTTTTGGGACTTTGATTTTTGCCAAAACCCCCATTCCTGTTGTGTTAAAGCTTGTCCGTAATTATTTGATAGCTATTGTGTGATTTGTTAATTAGGGGGATTTGGTGAGAAATAATTTTGTCATATCGTGGAAAAGTTGTATCTTTGCAGCCGATTTCCACAAAGGGAATAAGAGAGTGCGGGGTAGAGCAGAGGTAGCTCGTCGGGCTCATAACCCGGAGGTCGTTGGTTCGAATCCAGCCCCCGCTACCGAGTAGGACAAGTCAGTTGACTTGTCCTTTTTTTTGTGTATTCAGACTGCTAATATTATTCAGTTGAGAAACACTTTCTCAAAAACGACATCCTTTTGTCTTTTATACAAAAAACGAAGGTGTCCCTGTTTTTGGTGACATTTTCTTGTTTGAGCCAATTACACTTTACCGAATTGGATATATTGGTTTCATGCCGACCAAGTGCAATGTAAAGCCCAACGGGTTTTTATGGTGCGAGTACGGTGTGGAACAAGACTATGAGAAGAGGGGTGATATGTTGAAAACAAGGCACCCCGAATGGAGTGCCTTGATTGAGAGTGTTATGGTAGAATATGACGAGGTGTTGGTGACAACCCGTATATTACCATTTCAAGTTATTGCTTCACCACACGGCGTACTTCGATGCGGTCGGGCAGAGTGCAGCGGAGAGTGTACAGACCAGAGGCGAAACGGCTGAGGTCGACTGAGGTCTGGTGCTCGACAGTTGCCACGCAGCGGCCGGTGTAGTCGAAGATGTCGATACGTTCAATTTCGCCGTCAGCTTCGATGGTAATCATGCCGGAAGTCGGGTTGGGGAAGACGGTCATCCACTTCTGGGAGAGAGGCTCATTGCCGGAGACATCGTTCCCGTTGCCGTCAAGTCCTTTAGATGCCGCGAGGCTGAGCGTGATATCGTCGATGTAGTTGCAGCTGTAGTCGCCCGTCTGGCCGGAGGCGAGGATATTGCGGAAAGCGATATAGTGACCGCTGCCGGTGTAGGCGGAGAAGTTGACAGTGCGGAGGACGGAAGCCGTGGTGGAAGAGTTGTTGAAAGTGGCGACAGGGACGAAAGTACTGGCGTTGGAGAGGTCGGACATGACACCGACTTGGAGCTGGTACTTGGCCTGAGTCTGGCAGAGGTAGAAAGTGAGCTGCAGGTCACGGACGTTGCCGAGGTACTGCGGCATGGCGAAGATGCAGCGTTTGTTGAGTATGATGGAGTAGCTGCCGCTGTGTGCCTGAGCTGAAGAGTAGTAAACCATGGGCTTGTACTCGTCGGTCATGGCCACATCCTGGTGTGCGAGAGTCCAGCAAGGAACCGACACGCCTGTCTTGGCAGTGGTGGAGGTGGTGTAGGAGTCGAAGTTATCGGAGTATGGGAGCTCGTCGGGATAGATGGCGCAGCGGGTTTCGAGCCGGATGTCGTCGATATAGTTGCAGCTGAAGTCGCCGGAATAGCCGGAGGCGAGGATATTGCGGAAAGCGATATAGCGACCGGAGCCGGAGTAAGAGGCGAAGTCGATAGTCTGTAGGACGGAGGCGGAGGTGGAGGAATTGTTGATAGTGGCGACGGGCACGAAGGAGCCGGCGTTGGAGAGGTCGGACATGACGCCCACCTGGAGGCGGAACTTGGCCTGAGTCTGTCTGACGTAGAAGGAGAGCTGGAGGGTGCTGACGTCACCGTCGAACTCGGGCATGGCGAAGATGCCGCGCTTGTTGAGGATGAGGGAGTAGCTGCCGCTGTGAGCGCAGGAGGCGTCGTGATAGACCATGGGCATGTACTCGTCGGCCATGGCTACATCCTGGTGTGCGAGAGTCCAGCAGTCGGGAGCCACGCCGGTCTTGGCGGTGGTGGAGGTTGTATAGGAGTCGAAGTTATCGGAATAAGGCAGGTCGGCTGTCGAGATGGCAGGGCATGAAGAGGGCCGCAGCTCGAGCGATATGTCGTCGATATAGTTGAGGCTGAAGTCGCCGGAATAGCCGGAGGCGAGGACATTGCGGAAAGCGATATAGCGACCGGAACCGGAGTAGGAAGCGAAGTCGACAGTCTGCAGGACAGAGGCAGTGGTGGAGGAATTGTTGATAGTGGCGACGGGCACGAAGGTACCGGCGTTGGAGAGGTCGGACATGACGCCCACCTGGAGGCGGAACTTAGTCTGTGGTTGCCTGACGTAGAAGGAGAGCTGGAGCGTGCTGACGTCGCCGTCGAATTCGGGCATGGCGAAGATACCGCGCTTGTTGAGGATGAGGGAGTAGCTGCCGCTGTGAGCGTTGGCTGAGGAGTAGTAAACCATGGGCTTGTACTCGTCGGCCATGGCAACATCCTGGTGTGCGAGAGTCCAGCAAGGAACCGACACGCCGGTCTTAGCGGTGGTGGAGGTAGTGTAGGAGTCGAAGTTATCGGAATAGGGAAGGTCGGAAGCCGAGATGGCGGGGCAAGAAGCGGGCCGCAGCTCGAGCGATATGTCGTCGATATAGTTGAGGCTGAAGTCGCCGGAATAGCCGGAGGCGAGTATATTGCGGAAAGCTATATAGCGACCGGAGCCGGAGTAGGAAGCGAAGTCTACAGACTGCAGGACAGAGGCAGTGGTGGAAGAGTTGTTGATAGTGGCGACGGGCACGAAGGTACTGGCGTTGGAGAGGTCGGACATGACACCCACCTGGAGCTGGTATTTGGCAGCGGACTGTTTGACGTAGAAGGAGAGTTGCAGTGTGCTGACATCGCCATCGAACTCGGGCATGGCGTAGATACCACGCTTGTTGAGGATGAGGGAGTAGTTGCCGCTGTGAGCGTTGGCGGAGGCGTAGTAAACCATGGGTTTGTACTCGTCGGTCATGGTTACATCCTGGTGTGCGAGAGTCCAGCAGTCGGGAGCCACACCTGTCTTGGCTGTGGTGGAGGTAGTATAGGAATCGAAGTTATCGGAATAAGGCAGGTCGGCAGTGGAGATGGCGGGGCAAGAAGCGGGCCGCAGCTCGAGCGATATGTCGTCGATATAATTGAGGCTGAAGTCGCCGGAATAGCCGGAGGCGAGTACATTGCGGAAAGCGATATATCGACCGGAGCCGGAGTAAGAAGCGAAGTCTACAGTCTGCAGGACAGAGGCAGTGGTGGAAGAATTGTTGATAGTGGCGACAGGCACGAAAGTACTGGCGTTGGAGAGGTCGGACATGACACCCACCTGGAGCTGGTATTTAGCCTGAGTCTGGCAGAGATAGAAACTGATTTGCAGGTCACTGACGTTGCCGAGATACTGAGGCATGGCAAAGATGCAGCGCTTGTTGAGAATGAGGCTATAGTTTCCGCTGTGAGCCTGTGCGGAGGAGTAGTAAACCATAGGCTTGTACTCGTCGGTCATGGAGACATCCTGGTGTGCGAGGGTCCAGCAGGGAACCGACACGCCGGTCTTGGCAGTGGTGCTGGTTGTATAGCTATCGAAGTTTTCGGTATAAGGCAAGTCGGTCAGTTCAATATTGCAGCTGACTGCGGGCGTGAAGTTGGCCTTCAGTGTGCGGTTGGCTGAAACAGTGAAGGTGTAGACTGCGTTGGTCGAGACCACCGTGCTACCGCTGGTCCAGTTGGTAAACACATAGCCTGATGCGGGTGTTGCTCTCAGTGTACAGCTGCTGCCACTGTTAAATGTGCCACCGCCGGTCACAGTACCGCCTGCAGTGGGATTGGCGGAGGCGGTGATGGTATAGCGGCGCACGAAGTTGGCTGTGAGCGTTATGTTGGTCGAAACGGTGAAGGTATAGCTGGCGCTGGTCGAGACCGCCGAGCCGCCTACCGTCCAGTTGGTGAACGCATATCCCGACGCGGGCGTGGCGGTCACCGTGCATTGGTCGCCCTGGTAGATGGTGCCCGTGTTCGAGATAGAGGCAGTGCCTCCCGCCGTCGGGTTGGCGGCCACGGTGATGGTGCGCGCCACCAGCTTTCTGTATGCAAGCGTGTAACTGCCAGTATAATCGTTGTACCCTTTTACTACCAGATATTGGTATCCCGATGTTGTCGGTGTGTAATCCAACTTCGACTGTCCGTTGCCGCATCCGTTGTCGTCGTTGTAGGCAAGACGGTTGCCGTCCGCGTCAAATATCTCTAGATAAGTGTCGAAATCGGCTGTCGCATTGTTGCCGCAGCCCGTCTTAAAGACGTAGGGCTGGTTTGCGGTTGCCGAGAAGCGGTAGATCTTCCTATGGCAGTCGCCCGTGTTCGAGCCCGACGTGGTGGCCCAACTGGTGCCGGGAGTAAGCGTATAGTGATAATTAGGAACGTCGATACACTCCTTCTTGTAAGCAAGGGTATATGTACCTGTTGCTCCAGCAAACCCCGTTACTCTCACGTAAATATATCCCGATGTAGTCGGGTGGTAGGTTAATCTAGACAGTCCGTTTCCGCATTCGCTGTCGTCGTCGTTTGATACCATTTGGTCACCGCTGCTGTTGTACAAGTATAGCCTTGTGTCGAAACTTGCTGTTGCACCGTCGTCGCAGCCAGTCTTGAAAGTATAGGTGTAGTCTGGAGAAACAGAAATCCGGTATATTCTACCGTCACATGTGTTAACCGTGGTTCCAGAATGGGTATTCCAGGAGGTCAAACTGGGGGTAATCGTGTAGTTGTAGTCAGTATTGCTGCCGGTGCAGTCCTTCTTGTATGCCAGTGTGTAATTGCCGTATTGGTTGTTCCAGCCGGTAACTACCAAATACGCATTTCCTGAGTATGTCGCGGTGTAAACTAATCTCGACAGATTGTTTCCGCATTCGCTGTCGTCGTCATTAGAGGTAATCAATGAGTCGGAGCTGTTGTATAATAGTAGTTTAGTGTCGAAATCTGCGGTCGCCCCGTTGCTACAGCCCGTCTTAAACGTATAGGTGACACCTGACAATACGGGGAAACGATATACTTTTTTATAGCAGGAAGCCTCAGAGGTCGAGGAGGTGTGGGAAAACCATGTGGCGGCAGGAGTAATCTGGTAGTCATAGTTTGGAATTTCGGTACAGGACGAAAAAACAGCAAATAAATACCTGTTGGATGATACGGTGAAGGAGTATGTGGCGTTGGACGATACGATGTTGTCGCCCTCTGTCCAGCAGACGAATTGGTGTCCCGGTAAAGCTGTTGCGGTTAGCGTGCAGGTGCTCCCACTAGTATAAGAACCAAACCCCGTCACATAACCGCCATTTATTGGGCTTCGGTCAGTAACAACGTGGTAAAATGTCGAGGTGCTATTAGGTTTGATGCCAATAGTGGCACAACAATTTGAATTGAAATGATAGCCACTGGGATTCAATGATCCTATAGTGAAATAGCCGTCTGGGTTACCGCCCCAGCCCCAATTGAAATGGAGCTGGTCGCTTGAATTGTAGCCGTCACACACAAAAGTATGTCCTCCTTCATCAGGGTCCCATCCGCTGTACAGGATTGGACGTAAGAGGTTTAACTCGCTTTTTATTGAGTTCAGCCAATTGGAAGTAGTGAAATTGGATTCGTATATGTTGCTAATTGTACTGCTATTATATTTGAAATATGTTGGCAGCACTGAAGTAGCATTGCTTGGGTATGCACCACTTCCACAGGGACTGTAACTCATATTATAGGCGACCCCAACATGATACATCAACTTTGCTACAGCATTGATTTGGGTGGATGTATTTGAAGTCGTTAATTTAGTGGGCATATTGCTCCAAGAATACGAGGTGTTATAGTTTACAGTTAAGGTGCCATATGGGCTACAGGTGTAAGAATGTGTTTCGTTAGCTCCTGTTGCGGGCCAATTCCAATATTTCATTACCTGTGCTGTGGCTGTTGCCACACAACCTGTAACAGCATGTGCGGCTGATATTGAATAATTCCCACAAGAAATGGAGCCTTCGTAATAGGGGCATTGGTCGTTATAAGGATTGCCTTGACCCCATGTTGAGCAGAGTAAAGGCCCAAGGGATCCCCCCGTTGTTTCGTATCCGCTATTTTCCAAGAGGCTACGCCACTGGGAGGTGGTCTCTTGGCTGGGTTCGATGCCTTGAGCCCGTATTTGGGATATTTGTTCTTCGTAGGTGCCGAGCCACCAACGGGCGTTTTCGGGCATACTTTCGCTGACGAAGGGGTTGTTCAACGAATAGCCGAGGATAGGCAGGGCGCGGTCATCGCCTGAGACTAAGATGAACCCCCGTCCTTCGTGTATCGAAAACACGTAGAATTCATGGAAGGGTGTAGTGGCTGTAATGTCCTTAAAGTCTTCCACCGTCAGGTCGGCTGCCGCCACCTTCTCGGTCGACTTCAGGAAGTTCAGTGCCACCTTCTTTGCCAATTCGGAGTCGACCGGCTTGGCGAAGACAACACCGATGCAGCAAAGCATCAGCATCAGAAAAGTAAGTGACTTCTTCATGGTATTATAGTTTTTAGGTTAATAAATATATTAAACTGCACTCGGTCGGGAAGGGGTCGCTTCCTTCTCTCGGCAGTGGATATTTTGACGCTGCAAATTTACGATAATTTTTTTAATAATCGTGGATGGAGTGTATTATTTAACAATTTTCTTTTAACTATAATCAAAATGTATTTAAAAATCAATGCTGTAGTAAAGAATATAATCTATTATTGTTTTGATACAAATCCAAGTGAGTTCTTACATAATTATTGTTATTAAGCCATCTTAAACCCTAATGACCGATTTGGGCTAAATATTGTTGAAAGGGTTGTTTCGATTGTAAAAAGGGGTTGTTTCGAATTTGTTCTGCTTTCGTTTGTTGTTTAGTACCTCTTTACCTCTTCATCAGCCCTTCTTAACCACAGATGAGAAAAACTGTTTGTGACGGAGTAGGCATAGTATTAGTTTATAAGGATGCTGCAACAAAAATGGTTGAAACTTAATCGAAGAACAAATCTAAATGGGGAATGATATAGTGGTTAAATCCAAATCGGTCATCAGAAAACAGAGAGGAGTTGTTTCTTATGACCGATTTGGGCTTAGTGATATAGGGGTTACTTTCGCCTTCGGGTTGGGATGAAAAACAAGGCACCCCACTCGGGGTGCCTTGAATGAGAGTGTTATGGTAGAATATGACGAGGGTATGTTATTCGCTCGTATATT
>JAEEGK010002952.1_pt1 | contig 42558 bp, 36 predicted proteins | sample 8958771 | NCBI WGS metagenome assembly JAEEGK01 (sample SAMN16246547, study PRJNA631951) | gut metagenome | biome: gut microbiome; feature: rumen; material: SC-attached | host: Bos | place: Iran: Karaj | collected 2018-10
AAAAGACAGGCAACCCCAAGTGCAAGTTTATGCACTGCCTTCCTTCGTATCACAATCTGGAGACCAAGGCCGGCCGCGACGTTTATGAGAAGTTCGGCTTGAACGGCATCGAGGTCACCGAGGACGTGTTCGAGAGCGAGAACAGCATCGTCTTCGACGAGGCTGAGAACCGCATGCACACCATCAAGGCCGTTATGGTGGCCACGTTGGGCGACTAATCACAGTCCAAGTGCATCAAACAAAAAAGGGAACCCATCGGGTTCCCTTTTTGTTTAGATGACTTCAAGGTCATCAGTGGTTCACAACCACGCGTTGGTTGGTGACGACACCATTGCTCTGGCGGATGTTGAAGAAATACACGCCATTGCTGTATTGGTTCAGGTTGACGTTGACGGTCTTGCTGTCGGCATTAACCGTTTCGACCAAAGCGCCTAACATATTATAGACCATCACGCTCTCGATGTCGTTTTCTGCTTCGATGCGCACTTGGCTGTTGGCGGGGTTGGGGTAAACCTTACACACGCTAGCTGCAACTTCCTCGACGCTCCAGGTGTTTTCCATGCCAGTAAGCATTTTGATGGAGGTCTTGTCATCACCATAGAGAGCGACCACGGCGACGGTATAGAAAGCGCCCAGTTCGCCAGCGAAGGTATAGCTCAAGTCGGAGATGTTCTCAGCGACTAACTCATTGTTGACATACACATTGTAGCCCGTAGGATTACCCATTGTCGGTGCATCCCAAGAGGCCACCATGGTATTCTCTTCGGCTTCTTCGTCTTGGATGAGGGTGAGGTTTTCGACGGCATAGGGATGTTCTTCGGTGTATTCATAAGCGAAACGGCTGTTGAACATCTCCTTGGAGTCGTAGTTCTGCACCCAGATGGAGACTTCGAGGTCGCTCATCTCCTCGACGTGGGTTCCCGACATGTCTTGAGTGAACTCAAAATGCTGGGGCTCGCAAGTGACCAGGTTGACAGTAGTGCCTTGTGCATCGGGCAACATCTTCATAAAGACGTGGTGGAACGAGGTCTCACCATTGCCACCAACGTTGTTGTGGGTTTCTTTTTCGTTCACGGAAACGAACACACGGGCGTCGGCATCGATGAAAGGAATGATATCGGCCTTGATGTTGATGGTATTGCCTTCCACAACGAAGGAGCCTCTAATGTCAACGAAAGCGGTTCTTTCGGCATGTTGGTCGAAAACAGTTTGTTGAACGGCGGCATAGCCTTGGTCTTCACCATCGAGGAAGCATTGCGGAACAGCATTCACGCCGTAATAATCACGACGGGTGCCACCTTCGGCGGTATAGTACGGGTCACCATTGCCGGGCCAGTTCATCTGATACTTGGTGTAGGTAAAGCGGCCGGGATTGTTGTTGCAGAAGTTCAGCATAGCAGTGTTGACACTCACGCAGGGTCCGCAGGTCGACGATGAGAAGTGCTCGATCATCGGGATTCTTTCGGCGGTGCCGATAGCCGCAAAGACGGCTTTTTCAGCGGTGTTGTTGTCAAGCACATCGTCTTCCTGTCCGTTGACCAAGTTGATGCTGTAGGCCACATTGTAGGTACCAGGGCTCAACAGGGTCGTTGTGGGGAAGATCAACGTTTCGCTGCCCAGTGAGGGAATTTCGACCTCGAAGGTTTCTGTAATAGGTTCCATGCCCTCCACTTCGTAAGTGGCCTCGACAGAGGTTACCGTAGTGGCACCGAAGTTGAACACATTGATGCCAAACGCAGTCTCGCCGCTGCCGATGAAGTCGGGAAGTGTGGGCGAGGTGATGGCAAGGTCTAAGTTTTCGAGCGTGAAGACCATGATGTCATCAAAGTACCAGTCATTGATGTTGTAGCTGTTGCCATTGAAGAAGATGCAGAACTGCACATTGGCTTGACCCATGTCAGGGGTGCTGATTTCTTGGCTCACTGTCCATGAGTTGCTGGTGTTGTAGCCTTGGCTCCAGGCTTCGTTCCAAGTGGTTCCACCGTCAGATGTGGTAGCGATACCAATAATGTTGTTGCCTGTGTAGTTGTCTAAGGCATGCTTGAAGGAGAATACGAGGCTGTTGATGCCTGTGAGGTCCACGGCAGGAGTGACAAGTCGAGACAAACCATTGAATTGGGGACTCCAAGTGAGATGCATCTCGTTGGCTGCGCCGCCAGCATTGTTAGTGGGCGAGACCGACCAATTGCTTAGGCCAAGGCCAGCAACCGACCATCCAGCGGGCATCGAGGTATCATCAAACGATTCTTGCAGCAAAACCGCGCGGTTTTGTGCCATCATTGCCGTTGCAAAGAGCATGGCAAATGCAAATAGTAAGGTTTTTTTCATAGGATTAGGTTTTAATGATGTATTGATTAGAATATGCTTTTCGTTGCAAAAATAAGAACAAATTTGAATAATAGCTATTAATTAGGTGAAAAACATCGAATCAAAATAACAACAGTATCCCATAAACCACCACGAGCAAGAAACTATGCTTCACCTGTCTACCTAGGAACGGGTCAAGCGACTCGGGTTTAGTCTTCTTGATGGTGATTAAGTCTTTGATGAATAGGCTGGAAAGCAATAAGAACAGATAGGAATACCAAGCAGCTTGGTGCAAAACGAGATAAACCGTGAGGAAAACGAAAGCACCACCGATGAGCAAGCAATGATAGACAAAAGCCTTTCTCAACCCCAATTTCACCACGAGGCTGTTCTTGCCCGATGCCTTGTCGTTCTCATAGTCGCGCATGTTGTTGATGTTGAGCACGGCATTGGAGAGGAAACCCATGGCTGAAGAAGGCAGCAAAACGCTGAAATCAAGGTTTTTGGTGGCCAAATAATAGGTTCCCGCCACAGCTGCCCAACCGAAAAACAGGAAGCAGTACAAATCGCCCAGGCCGCGATAGCCATAAGGACGTTTGCCCAAAGTGTAAAGCAAGGCTGCCAAAACTGCACTTATGCCCAAGGCTGCAAAAACGGCGAGTTCTTGCCATGTCAATCCTGCAAAAACGAAAATCAACATGGCACCCGAAATAAAGCACAATCCAGCAGTGACAGCCAATCCACGTTTCATTTCCGTCTCTGTGATGGCACCACTCTGCATCTCTCGCTGAGGGCCAACACGTTTTGCACTGTCGGTGCCTTTCTTGAAGTCGCCATAGTCATTGGCGAGGTTGGAGAGAATTTGAAGCAACACGGCTGTGATAGCAGCGAAAAGTACACGAAGCAAGGTCCCTGAGCCTGTCGAAGGGCCGGTTTTATATGCCAAAAAGCCACCCAACAACACCCCTGAAAAAGAGAGCAGCACCGTCCTCGGACGGGCTGCTCTGATCCATGTTTTCAAACTAGGCATCATCTACGACGGCCTCCGCCACGGCGGCGAGGTGAGTAGTAATCGCCATCGTCATAACGGCTGGCGCCACGGCGACCACGGTTCGATTCCCTTGAGGAAGAACCGCTGCGCGAGGAGCTGCCTCTCGAGCTGCCACCTCTTGAGCTGGAGCTTCTCGAAGCGCTGCCGCTCTTCTTGGCACCGAAGCCACGCTCAGCGTTGCGCTGCTTGCGGCTCGGACGGTCGTCATCGTCGATGAAGATATCGATGTCGTCTAAGTGGTTTTTCCAGTCGGGGTCGAGCCACTCGCGACCATCGCGCGAACGTTCCGACTTGTAGTAAGTCTTGTCGTCGTCGAAGTCCTTCTTTTTCTTCTTCGATTTCTTCTCGAAAAAGTCATCGTCGTGCTTTTCACGCTTCTCGCGGAAATCGTCACGCTCCTTGCGGCTCTCGCGGAACTCGTCGCGGTCGCGACGCTCCTTGCGTTCTTTCTTCTCGCCGAAGTCTTTCTTCTCGCTGCTCTTCTTGCGCTCGGGTTGATCTTTGGCCACCTCCACCACGATGCCGCGCGGGTTGTTGTGCGGGTCGGCAAAGCAGTCGAGAATCATCGGGACGAAGCTCTCTTCCACGTCGACGTAGGAATAGTCGCCATAGAGGTCGATGCGGCCTATCGGGATGTTCTTCGAACGGGTGACGTCGTTGATCTTGCCGATGATCTTCTGCGGCAGGATGTGGTCGTTCTTACCCATACCGAAATAAAGGCGCTTCATGGTCTCGTCGCGGTGCTCGCGCTCTTTCTTGACTTCTCTACGGTCTTTCTTCTCGTCTTTTTCGTTGACGTTGAGGTCGACGGCGTCCTTATAGTAATCCAAGAAACGGTTGAAGTTGAGTGCCACCATGCGGGTGATGAGTTCCTCACGGCTCATCCAGTCGAGCTTGCGGAACACGACAGGCAGATAGTCGTCGATCTCCTCGCGGTTGATGTCGACATGCTCAATGCGGTCGATGTGGTTGAAAAGCTGCTTCTCGCACACTTCCTTACCCGTGGGGATCATGGCCTTCTCGAAGGGACGGCCCACAATCTTCTCAATCCTCTTGATCTTGCTCTTTTCGCGCAAGTTGATGAGGCTGAGGCAGAGACCGCGTTTGTCGGCGCGACCCGTACGGCCGCTGCGGTGCACGTAGGTCTCGATGTCGTCAGGCAGGTTGTAGTTGATGATGTGCGTCAGTTCCTTCACGTCGATGCCACGGGCGGCCACATCGGTAGCCACCAGCAGTTGCAGGCTGCGTTTGCGGAAGTGGTCCATCACATTGTCGCGCATACCTTGCGAGAGGTCGCCATGCAAGGCGGCGGCGTTGTAGCCGTCTTGGATGAGGTTGTCGGCAATCTCTTGGGTCTCCAGCTTGGTGCGGCAGAAGATGATGCCATAGATGGATGGCGTGTAGTCGATGATGCGTTTCAGCACCGAGTAACGGTCCTTGGCAGCCATCATGTAGTAGATGTGGTCGACGTTGGCAGTGCCACTGTTGCGTTCGCCCACGGCCACCTTCACGGGGTCGGTCATGTACTTGTTGAGGATGGCCTCCACCTCTTTCGGCATGGTGGCCGAGAAGAGCATGGTGTGGCGTCCTTCCTTAGGCATGTACTCGAGGATGTCGTCGACTTCCTCTTGGAAGCCCATGTTGAGCATTTCGTCGGCCTCGTCGAGGATCATCGTCTTCACGTTGCTGAAGTCGACGCGGTTGCGGCGGATCATATCGCGCAGACGACCTGGTGTGGCCACGATAATCTGCGGTTTCTTGGCTAAATCTTTGAACTGGAGTTCGATGCTGGCGCCGCCATAGACGGGCACAATCAGGATTTCTGGAATGTAACGTGCGTAGTTGCGCAAGTCTCTGGTAATCTGCATACAGAGCTCACGCGTCGGACATAGGATCAACGCCTGGACGCAACGCTGCGTTTCGTCAATCTTGTTCAATAGCGGCAAGCCAAAGGCAGCCGTCTTGCCCGTTCCCGTCTGTGCAAGGCCCACAAAGTCAACATCGCTCTCCAATAACACAGGAATTGCTTTTTCCTGGATTGGCATAGGATTCTCAAACCCCAGCTCCTTTATAGCCTTCAACAGAGCGGGATTCAATCCAAAATCTGTAAATTGTGACATGAAAATAAATGTATGGTTGTAATTGAGGCTGCAAAAGTAGTAATAATTAGTGAATTAGCAGGAATAAATCTTCATTTTGATCCAAAACAGCCTTCGAATTCTACATTTTTCCCTAAATTTGCCCTCCGTAATGAGACAAAGAAGGTTTTTCATCCTGATACTTTTGCTGTTGTTGGCGCTCACCGTCTTTTTCTGTGGGAGACGTTGTGGTCGCGAAACGCCGGTGATTAATACCGACTGCCTGTTCGTGGATCTAAACAAGGCGATGATTGCCAAACGGGCCAGGATGGCCGACAGGGTATTCACCGACTTAAATCGGGCAGGTTTTAACGGCGTCGTGCTTTATGCCGAGCAAGGTAATGTGATTTATGAGAAAGCCTTTGGTTGGCGCGATTTGAGCAGCCGCCATAAGGACTCGTTGCGTTTGGACGACGCCTTCCAGCTTTCGTCGGATTCGAAGATGTTCACTGCCGAGGCCATCATGTTGCTTAAGGCGAAAGGTAAGTTGGACTATGATGACGACGTGAGGCGATATATCCCTGAGTTTCCTTATGAAGGAGTGACCATCCGACAACTGTTGACCCATCGTTCGGGTTTGCCACGCTACGACTCGATGGCCGACGAGCATTGGCCCGACCGCAAGAAACCCTTCTCCAACGAGGCATTGATCAAGATGCTGGTCGAGAAAAAGCCAGAGGTTTACGGCGCACCCGATGCGGTGTATTTCTACAACAACATCAATTACGCCCTGTTAGCCTCGGTGGTGGAGCGGGCCAGCAAGCAGCATTTCGAGGACTTCATGCGTGAAAACATCTTTGAGCCTTGTGGCATGACGCATTCCTATATCTATTCCATGCGCGACGACGATGTGGTGTCGATGTATATGCCGGTCGAAGTGCACGGCCATGAGCTCTATCGCAAAGGTCCTGTCAAGTCGCAAAACGACTATCTCAATGGGGTGATGGGCGACAAGATCATGTTCTCTACGGTGGAGGACCTCTTCAAATACAACCAGGCTCTCGATGCCCATCTTCTGTTGCCCGACAGCCTGCAAGCCGAGGCCTTCAAGCCCAGCTCGCCCGAATGGAAAAACAAGGAGAATTACGGTTTCGGGTGGCGTCTGACACAGGATTATCCTGGCATGTATTTCCATTATGGTTGGTGGAAGGGTTATCGTAGTGCCATCATCCGCAACGAGCGCGACAACCGCTTTCTTGTCGTGTTGGGCAACACCACCTATCTAACCCCCCCCGAAGTCATCTGGGACTTTGTCAGTGACACTACGGTGAAGTTGCCTGAGGCAGAGCCTTGGCATCCATAAAAAAAGCGGAACATGTTTGCTCCGCTTTCATAACGTATTCCGTTTATCTTATCTTACCACGAGCTTAAATCCCACGCCGTGAACGTTTTGGATGTCGACGCTCGGGTCGTCCTTGAAGTATTTGCGGAGCTTGGTGATGTAGACGTCCATCGAGCGGGCGTTGAGGTAGTTCTCCTCTTCCCAGATCTGTTGCAAGGCCTTGGCGCGCTCCAAGGTGTTACCCATATTCTCGCAGAGCATCAGCAGCAGGTCGGCTTCCTTCGAGGTCAGTTTCTTGGTTTCCTTGCCGTTGATGAGCAAATGACGCGGCGCATCGAAAGTGTAGGAGCCCAAATGGAACAACGAAGGCTGTGCCTTCACCTGGATATAGGCGCACCAGCGTTCCCAAACCTTGATGCGGGCAAGTAACTCATCCATACTGAAGGGCTTAGTGACATAGTCTTCAACACCGATGCCGAAGCCTTCCAAGACGTCCTCCTGCTCCTTTTTGGCAGTGAGGATGATGATGGGCATCATCGGCCTGACGCTTTTTATTTGTTTTGCTAAGGTAAAACCATCCATAATAGGCATCACGACATCGGTGATGCAGAGGTCAAAATCGGCGGTGCTCAGCGTGTTCCAAGCCTCTTCGCCATTCATGCATAAAGTTGTAGAATAACCTTTTGATTCAAGAAAAGCCTTGAGTATCATGCCCAAGTTTCTATCGTCTTCGGCTAAAAGAATTTTAGTGTGTGACATGTTGTTTTTAAAAATAAAAAGTAAAAATATGTAATTATTGCTCGTTTTACGAAACGTTTCCGATTCAGAAAATATTGCGCAAAAGTAAGGAATTATTCAACAAATAATCATCAAAAGTAAATTTTTATTATCCGTCATCTCATATTTTATCTTATCTTCGCAGCATCTTAATACTCAATGCTATGAAAATTGATTTATCACACGTTCAGCCTTTTCTGAACAATGACATCAAGAAAGAATTAGAATCTAGAATAACAGCCACTTACGAGACCGTGTTTCATAAGACCGGAGCGGGCAACGATTTCCTCGGTTGGGTGAGCCTTCCTTCTGAAATCGATGAAGCGCTGCTGGCCGACATCGAAAAGACCGCTGCCGACCTGCGCAGAAAGTCTGATATCTTTGTCGTCATCGGTATCGGCGGCTCCTATCTCGGCGCACGTGCCGTCATCGAGGCCTTGCAGAACCACTTTGCACCGTTCACAGGCGAGAAGCCGCTCATCGTCTATGCTGGCCATAACATGAGCGAGGACTATCTCCACGACCTGATGGCCATCCTCGACAAGAAGGACTATTCGTTGGCCGTCATCTCCAAGTCGGGCACGACGACGGAACCCGCCATCGCCTTCCGCATCCTCAAGCAACATATCATTAACAAATATGGCGAAAAAGAAGCCGCCTCGCGCATCATCGCCATCACCGACAAGGCCCGTGGCGCCCTCAAACAGCTGGCTAACGTGAAAGGCTACAAGACCTATATCGTCCCCGACGATGTGGGCGGCCGTTTCTCGGTGCTGACCCCTGTGGGCTTGCTGCCCATTGCCATGGCGGGCATCGACATCCGTGCCTTGGTGAAAGGTGCCGTTGAGATGGAGCAACAATGCAAGGCCAACCCGACCCTTGACAATCCCGTTTCGCAATATGCCGTGGTGCGCCAAGCCCTCTATGCCCAAGGTCTGACCAACGAGATCATGGTTAACTATGAGCCGCGATTAGTTTATTTCAGCGAATGGTGGAAGCAGCTTTACGGCGAGAGCCATGGCAAACAGCACAAGGGCATCTTCCCCGCTTCGGTCACCTTCAGCACCGACCTCCACTCGATGGGACAGTACATCCAGGATGGTCTGCGCAACCTCTTCGAGACGGTGATTTCGGTGGAGAACTCGAATCACGAGCTCCGCATCCCGATGGAGAACGAAGACCTCGACCAGCTGAACTACATCGCTGGCAAGCGCATCAGTGAGGTGAACCACAAAGCCGAGCTGGGCACCGTGCTTGCCCACGAAGACGGTGGCGTGCCTAACCTGCGCATCGTCATCCCCGAGGTGTCGGAGAAGGTACTCGGCGAACTGATCTATTTCTTCGAGATGGCTTGTGCCGTCAGCGGCTACTTGCTGGATGTGAATCCCTTCGACCAACCCGGTGTGGAAGCCTACAAGAAGAATATGTTTGCCTTGCTCGGCAAGAAAGGCTTTGAGGAGCAGACCGCCGCGCTGAACAAACGTTTATCTTGAATGCTGAATGTGGAATGCTGAATGTGGAATGAATTAAAAAAACGAAATGGGAGATAATGTCATAAAGACTAAAAGCAGAGACTTTGCCATAGATGTCATTAGAGCATACCAATGGTTATGTGAAGAGAAACATGAATATGTTATGTCTAAACAGGTACTACGTGCTGGAACCAGCATTGGTGCTAATGTAGCTGAAGGAGTTAGGGCTCAAACCAAGCCTGATTTCTATGCCAAAATGAGTATTGCTTTGAAAGAAGCAAGTGAAACCAGTTATTGGCTTGACATTACCCATGCTACAGATTACCTTCCAGACGAATTGTTTAATAATCTGAACGACAAATGTGAAGAGTTACTAAGCATTTTAACAGCCATAACAAAAAACCAACATAAATAATCAGCGTCGCATGGCGCCATTCAGCATTCAGCATTCATAATTCATAATTAATTAGTATTTTTGCAGCCTCAATTATAGACAACATCTAAAATGGACGTACCTAAAGACGACGTAAACTCACAGTTTACATTCACCTACGACGACATCAAAGGCACCGTGCACGTGGTTGACCACCTCACGGGCGAAGAATACGATCTCTTGAAAGAAGATACCGGCTGGTTTGATGCCGAGTTCAAATTTGACGTATAATTTTTAGGGGCGGCCAAAGCCGCCCCTAAAAATGATTTTATCTCACCACCAATTTCTTGGTCACCACGGCACCATTCTGTTCAATGATATTGACCAGATAGATACCCTTGTTCCAGTCGGCTGCATTGATGTTTACCACTTGGCCTTCGGCTTCGTGCACCTTTTGCCCGACGAGGTTATAGACCTCTACCTTGGCCACATTCGCGCCTTCCACGGTAAACTGACCCGTGGTCGGGTTGGGATAGAGCTTGGCTTCGGCGGAGAGTTCGGTGACGCTCAAAAGGTCTTCGTTGATAGCGACACTATAAGTGCAGTCATTTTGATCGGTCTGAACCGTAAAGGTGGTGACTTCATAGCCTTTTACCATGGCATTGACATACACATCAAGGTAGAAATAATCCGCTGGTTCCACCGTGTAAGGCAAGGTGCCATGAGGCTCAAAGCTCAAATAGTCCGTGCCGTTTTCGGTAACAGACAGCACTTTGACGGGAATCTGGCTACCAAAGAAACGATTTTGCATGCACGCTTGTTGAGGACTGTCGCCTGGGTCGTTGAATTCCAAAACGGGCGCACCCACAATCACAAAACCACTGTCAAGTGAGGTGTTCAACACCATGCCCATCACAATCCGGTCGCCCAAAGTAGTCCGAACCAGAATCTCGTATGGGATGTAGGTGTCTTTACCAGGTGCGGATTGGAAATTAATGGTAACCGTCAGCGTTTCCCCAGGTTGCAGAGTGTACGGGAAGGTGTTGTCCCAAAGATTGAAACTAGGTGCTTCGGGCACCACATCAATGATAGTGACTGCTTCGTTTGTTTCGTTGATGATATTAAACTGTCTTTCCTGTCCCATTTGGGTGAACCACAGCGTATCCGGCGTAATCACCAATTCGCCCTGCGGGGTAGGAGGTTCATGCGCTGCCATGGTGAAATGGTGCGGGTCGAGGTCGGCGAAGACGGGCTGCGTGTAGCGGTGTCCCGATTCGTCGGCACCAAATACATAGTAGTCAATCTCCGATTCGCCTTGGTAACCTTTGATGTAGCCAACATACTCGTCAGGGTTACCCGTTGCGGTCATGTGGGCTGTTTGGTAAGTGCCGCCATCGATGCTGTAATAAACAAGGAGGGAATCTTGCTTAAGATTGGCATCGCTGTATGCAATGAACTTGCTCACCACGGGGATGGAGTCTTGCCATTCCTGCTCACCGAAGAGCACATTACGATGGTCAACAAAGAGCATATCGAAGTCCATCACGCCACGGGTGCGGCAGTGGAGGGCATCGGTGTTTTCCCAACCGGCAGAGCCGCCGTTCACGCCAACGATTTCATAGCCAGGCATGGCCTCTTGATAAACAGCGATGGCGTCGTTGTTGTAGGTACTGTTGCTGCCCATTGGCACATACACGGTCTTGTTGAGGATGAGGCTGTTGGTGTAGGGAGCCAAAGTGTAGCCACCGGGTTCCTGCACGCGATACACGTGGTAAGGATAGCCCCAGCAGCAGTTGGTGGTCTCAAAGTATTCGGCCACTTGTTCGTAATATTGATAGCGGGGGTTGCTTTGCGGCAGTTGCGCAATCAAGATCTTGTCGGGAGCGAGGTACTTGCCCCAGCAGTCGACGTGGGCGATGTAGTCGCCTTGCGGGTCGATGGTGATATGATACGGGTCAATGCCGAGGTAGTCGCGCATCTTGTTGCGGACGTTGGTTTCGTTGTTGCCGTTTTCATTCAGCACAAGGTCATCGCTCACGCCGTGGCCGCGACCGTCTTCCATCATATTGCCGCCAGTGTGTTGGAGGTTCATGCCGTACATGGGAATCTGCCAGAAGTTGGCGAACACGCCAGAGATGTTATCGTCGTTGGGACGAGGACGGTTGTAGATATTGTCGACGATGGCGGGTTCGCGGCCCTCGAAGATGTACCACGGACCGTAGTCGCGCACCCAGTAAGAGTCGGTCGGAGCGTTGACGAAGGTGACGTTGCTCATGTCGACACCTGCACTTTGGAAGCTGTTTTGGGCTTGGCTCTGTTGCGAGGTGCTGACAATGCAATACACACGGCAATTATTGGCCAGTTGAGCGACAAGGCTCGTAGGGATGCCCAAGGGATAACGGATCATCACGCCCTGCATGGGCTCAAACTCGGCCACGAAACGCGGCTCGCCCGTCGGCGGGTCGGTCTCGACGAAGTTCATGCCACGCGAGGTGTCGTACATCTCTTCTTCGGAGAGATAGTGCCATCTCATCCAGTCGGGTTTCTTCTCTTGTGCCTGCACGGTGACAGCCATCAGGAGCATTAAGGTAAAGATAGATAGTGCTTTTTTCATAGGTTCGAAAAATTTGCGGCAAAAGTAATAAAATGTTTTGGTTTACATCAACTTCTGATAAAACTGCCACCACTTGTCAGGCAGCTCGTTGCGCATGGCCTGTTCGTAGTCTTCCTTGGAGCAGGGGATGAAATGATGCCTTTCGTAACGTTGGTCGTCATTTTGCAGGAACGACATGTCCATCCACCACTTGCCTGTAATCTTATGGCAAAGGAAGACCACGTCATTTTGGTTTTCACCAATTTGCACGTTGTAACGCTTGAAGTCGTTACTTTCCATGGTTGGGATGTCGTCCTGACGGCTTGAGAAGCCCTCTATGAAGTACCAGATCATCTCGGCGATGAGGTTGGCCGTGCGCGAGTTGATGTCGTAATGTGGGTTGTATTCGAAGAAGCCGATGGATGATAGTTTGTAGCTCAATCCTGCATAACGTGTCATGCGACAAGCCTCTTCGCCATTGAAACCGTTGGGCGAGGCATTCTTTATGCCTGGTGCATCGGCGGCCCGAATGGCCGAGATGTCGAAACTTAGGAGGTTGGCATTGCGGATGAGCGGCTCGGTCAGTTCGATGTTTTGCTTGATGCTGCCCAAACGATAGGCGTCGAAGAGCAGTTGTTTCATCAGCTCAATATTCTCCGTGTCAACATAATACGACTGATAACCGATATTGGTGAAGTTGAACAGGAAGTTGGGCTGGTGCAGGATGATATGGCTTAAATAGGAATGCGAGTTGAGCGCTTCCTTGTCGTTGCCGATGTCGAACATGGGGTCGACGGCGGCGATGTTGATGAGCTTACCTGTGGGCTCATACACCTGGTACATCGTGTAGGTGAGGTCTTGTCCCGCCCCGATGATGATAGGCACTGTTTTGTTTTTCATCAACTCGGTAAGCACCTGATTGAAGGCAAAATAGGTATCAGAGATGTCTTTGCCGATTTTGATGTCGCCCAAGTCGATGATATGGAGTTGTGACCAGTGGTTAAAAAGCGAATAGAGCGCTTTTCTGATGTAATCCACGCCGTCGGCGCAGCCTTTGTTGTCGACGGCACCACGTTCTTCCTTGACACCGATGATGGCCAAATCCACGCCTTCGAGGTTGGGGAACTCATCCTCGTTGCGGTAGATGGTGATGGTTTCGCCTAAGGTCTTCTTGCCAGGACGATAGGTCGCGCCGAAACACTTCTCGGCGACGGGTTCAAGGAAGATGCTGATGTCCATTTGTTAATGATGAATGTGGAATGCTGAATGAAGAATGCTGAATGGTGCAATGCGCTCTGGGCTTTGCTCCCATTCAGCATTCATAATTCCTAATTCAGAATTTACTTATATAACTTCTGCCAGTTCTTATACTCACGCTCACGCCACGGTGCGTTGTGGTAGGCGTAGCTGACGATGGCGGGGATGACGGTTGTGCCTTCGGCATAGACCATCTGTTGGAGCTCTTCGCTTACCTTGCCCCATGAGCCAGCCTCGAGCAGCGTCGATGACGAGCAGGCGCCATCGCGCACGTCGGCCACGGTGATCTGGATGGCATATTTGTGCATAGGCACTTCGACGCCAAGGATCTCGGCGCAGACGACGGTATCCTGAGCGAAGTTCTTGGGTGTGCCGCCACCGACCATGAAGAGGCCCGATTGAGGGCTGTTCATCTTGATTTCGGTCAGTTCGAGGAAGTCGGCCACCGAGTCGATGCTCACGTAGGGCTTGCCGGCTTTCTTGCGGAGCCACTGGTGCTTACCGATGCCGAAGCCAGCGGAGCTGTCGCTGAAGGCGGGGCAGAAGATCGGCACGCCGCATTCGTAGCAGGTCTGGATGAGGCTCTCTTTCTTCACGCCGTGACCGTTGGCCAGCCATTTGCCGACCTCATAGAGGAACTCGCGGCTGCTGTAGGGACGGCACTCCAGGGTGTCGGCCACGTCGCAGGTGGCTTGGTCGCAGGCCTGCAGTTCTTCTTCGTCGATGAAGGTATCGTAGATACGGTCGATGTAGAGTTCACGAAGCTTGGTGTCGGGGATGACGTTCTCCTTTGTGCCGATGTAGTGTTTGTAGCCGAGGGCTTCGAAGAGGTCCATGTCGATAATGCTGGCACCCGTGCTGACGACGGCGTCAACCATCTTGTTTCTGACCATCTCCACATACACCTGCATGCAGCCGGCGGCCGAGGTCGAACCGGCGATGGTAAGGATGTTGGTGCAGTCCTTCTCAGCAATCATCTGGCAGAGGATGTCGGCGGCGCGGGCAGTGTCGCGCGAGGTGAACGACATCTTACGCATGGCGTTGATGAGTTCGGTCGAGTCGTACTTCTTAATGTCGATATGTTCGACAACATCTTTCAGTAAGTCTTTTTTCTCCATTGTATTTCAAATTTAAGATTTATAATTCAATAATTAAGGATTGCAAAAATAGAAATTTATTTGCATTGCGTCAAAAAAACAAAGAAAAAGCGGCAGAATTGCTTCCGCCGCTTTCGGTTGTTTATTTCTTTTTGACTGTCTTTTTCTTCGGTGCGTTCTTCGGGTCTTCCACGATGGCCTTGCATTGTTCGTAGGTCAAGGTGGAGGGCTCGGTGCCTTTCGGGATCTTGTAGTTGCTCTTCTTGTAGGCGATGTAAGGACCGAAGCGGCCGTTCAGCACCTGCATCTCGGGGTCTTGTGCGAAGGTGCGTATGATGTTGCTCAAGTCCTTCTGGCGTTTCTCGTTGATGATCTCGATGGCGCGGTCGCAGTCCACCAAGGCTGGGTTGTCGGTCTTGGCGAGGCTGTAGAACTTGTTGTCATGTTTCACATACGGACCGAAACGACCTACCGCAACCGTGATCTCCTTGCCTTCGTATTTGCCAAGGATGCGCGGGAAGTCGAAGAGTTTCAGTACCTCTTCCAAAGTCACGCTCTCGATGCTCATGTCTTTCTTCAGACCGGCAAAACGAGGCTTCTCTTCCGATTCGGTGTCGCCGATTTGGGCCACCGGACCGAAACGACCGACCTTCACGTAGACTTTCTTGCCCGTGGCAGGATCGATGCCGAGCATCTTCTCGCCGCTGAACTTACCGGAATGCTCTGTGGTGGATACAACCTGCTTGTGGAAGCCTTTGTAGAAGTCCTTGATCATGGCGTTCCATTCGCGCTTGCCTTCGGCAATCTTGTCGAATTCCTTCTCCACGTTGGCGGTGAAGTTGTAGTCGACGATGCTCTCGAAGTATTGGATTAAGAACTTGTTGACCAAGACGCCAATGTCGGTGGGCAACAGCTTGCCCTTCTCGGCGCCATAGTTTTCCTTGCCTGTCTTCTCGGTGATCTTGTTGTTTTTCAACGTGATGATCTTGAAGGTCTGTGGCTCACCCTTCACGTCACCCTTGGTCACATATTCGCGCTTTTGGATGGTGGAGATGGTGGGGGCGTAGGTCGAAGGACGGCCGATGCCGAGTTCTTCCATCTTCTTCACGAGGCTGGCTTCGGTGTAGCGCAGTGGGTGACGCGTGTAGCGTTGCTGGGCTTCCATCTTCTCCATGTCGAGCACGGTGCCTTTCTCGATGGGCGGCAGGATGGCGGCGGTGTCTTCGGCGCGGTCGTCATCGTAGCTCTCCATGTAAACCTTCAAGAAACCATCGAAGAGGATGACCTCACCCGTGGCGACAAACTGCTTGTCGCTGGTCGAGATGCCGATGTTCACGTTGGTGCGTTCCATCTGGGCGTCGGCCATTTGTGAGGCGATGGTACGTTTCCAAATCAACTCATAGAGCTTGCGCTCGTCGGCAGTGCCTTTGATGGTATGTTGATCCAAATAGGTCGGGCGAATGGCTTCGTGGGCCTCTTGTGCGCCCTTGGTCTTGGTTTGGTATTGGCGGGTCTTCACATATTCTGCGCCATAGTTCTCCGTGATTTCCTTCTTGGCCATGCCGAGGGCGAGCTTCGAGAGGTTGACGGAGTCGGTACGCATATAGGTGATCTTACCTGATTCGTAGAGCTGCTGGGCGATGCGCATCGTGTTGGCGACGGAGAAACCGAGTTTTCTGGCGGCTTCCTGTTGCAAAGTGGACGTGGTGAACGGCGGTGCAGGATAGCGTGTGGCGGGTTTCTTCTCGATGGAATCCACCTTGTAGCCGGCATTAATGCATGTTTCCATGAACCTACGTGTCTCTTCTTCCGTATCGAAGCGGTGGGGCAACTCGGCGGTGAGGTTGTACTCCTGACCGTCTTTCATGAAAGTGAACTGCGCCGTAATGCGATAGGCGCTGGTCTGCACAAAGTTCTTGATCTCTTCTTCGCGTTCGACAATGAGGCGCACGGCCACCGACTGCACACGGCCTGCCGACAGCGAGGGTTTCACTTTTTTCCACAGCAGGGGCGACAGCTCATAACCGACGAGGCGGTCGAGTACGCGGCGGGCCTGCTGGGCAGCCACGAGACCCATGTCGATGTCGCGCGGATTCTCGATGGCATCGAGGATGGCAGTCTTGGTGATTTCGTGGAAGACGATACGTTTGGTGTCTTTCTTCTTCAGGTCGAGGGCCTCATAGAGATGCCACGAGATGGATTCTCCCTCGCGGTCCTCATCGGATGCCAACCACACGGTGTCGGATGCTTTTGAAAGTTTTCTCAGCTCGGCCACCAAGGCTTTCTTGTCGTCCGAAATCTCGTATTCGGGTTCAAAATCGTTTTCAATATCGACACTTAATGAATTCTTATTTAAGTCGCGCACATGTCCATAACTCGACTTCACCGTATACTCTTTGCCTAAAAACCCTTCGATGGTCTTGGCTTTGGCCGGTGACTCCACGATAACTAAATTCTTTGCCATAATCTCATTTTTACGCTAAAGGTTGCACCTGCAACCCCAAAATTTTCGCGTGCAAAATTAGTGGAATAAAATGGCACGGAAGAAACTTTTTTGTAATAATTTTTTTATTTTGCTGATTTACAGCTAAATATTTTGTATATTTGCAATATGAAACAACTACTAGAATTAGCCAAACATGCTGCCCTCGAAGCTGGCAAAGCCATCATGGAAGTGTACGCCCAGCCTTTCGAGGTCTATACCAAGGACGATGATTCGCCCGTCACTCAGGCCGACCTCCGCGCCAGCAATATCATTAAGGAGATTTTAAAGCCTACGGGTATTCCTTTTGTAAGTGAAGAGGATTTGCCTCCTGATCGCTCGCAATTCGAGCGGTATTGGCTCGTCGACCCATTGGATGGAACGGTGGAATTCGTGAACCGCAACGGCGAATTTACGGTAAACATCGCGTTGATTGACGACAAACAACCCGTCGTGGGTGTGATCTATGCGCCAGTGACGAATCAATTGTGGTACGCTGTAGGGACACACTGTGTGTGTCCGCCTGTAACCCAGCGGACGCACGCGATGCGTCCCTACACTGTATTAGTCAGCCGTTCGCACCGCACACCCGAGGTGGATGCATATATTAATAAGGTATTGCGCCCCGCCCATCCCGATTTGGTCATCGACACGCAGGGCAGTAGCCTGAAGTTTGCCCGTTTGGCCGAAGGCAGCGCCGATGTGTATGTCTGTTACAGCAAGACCAAGGAATGGGACACCGCCGCCGCCGATGCCATCCTGCGCGCTGCTGGCGGCAAGGTGCTCCGCATCAGCGATGGACAGCCTTTGGAATACAGCAAAAAAGAATATCCCAACCCGCCGTTTGTGGCGTGGGCTAGGATATCCTAAAGTGAAAACCAATAAAGATTAGTTGGCCAACTGCCTCCCAATCTCCTCCATCAAAGCCTCGCCTTCAAGGTTGCGTGCGACAATCACACCGTCCTTGATGAGGGCATTCTGCGGGATGAAGGAAATGGCATAAAGAGCACCAGCAGCATTACTCCAACCTTGCAGGTCAGATACGTGGGTCCAAGTGAGGCCGTCCTTCTCGATGGCGGCGAGCCAAGCTTCTTTGTCGGTGTCGAACGACACGCCGAGGATGTCAAAACCTTGGTCATGGAACTTCTGATAGGCTGCCACCACATCGGGATTGGCCTTGCGGCAGTCGGGGCACCACGATGCCCAGAAGTCAACCAACAAAAGTTTGCCTTCGGCCAGCTGTGAAAGGGTCACAGGGTTGCCGTCAGCGTCGTTTTGGGTGAAGTCGATCATCGGCTGACCCGCCTGCACGCGTTCTTGCTTCTCCACATACTCCTCGGCCATAGCCAAATTCTTGGTGGTCAAGGTGCTGTCGGCATGGTGGATGTTGTCGATCATCGTGCGCAGCTCACAGGGACCGAAGGCCCATTTGTAGCGATACATCACATAATGCGCCACGGGGTCGGTGGGGTTTTCCCACACATAGTCGAAGCAGTGCATCTTCAGGACTTCGTCCTTATCGGCTTGGGCCATCGTGCTGTCGGCTTCCAATTTGGCTTCAAGGTCGTTGTAGCTCTGGGTGAAGGCGTTGAGTCGGTCTTGCGACTCCGAGCCTTTCACAAGGATGGCGTTGGGGTTTTGCGCATCGCCTTCGAGGGTCACGTCCACATTGTCGGTGAAGAACGGGAAGGGGCGGCGCCAGCCTTGCAGCGTGATGCCATACATCTCGTTGTCGTCGCAAATGGGCGTGTTGAACACGGCATCCCAGTTTTCGATGACGGCCGAGTCGAGCACTTGTCCATCTTTTTGCAGATAGACGGTCTTGCCATCGGCATTGGCAAGGTTCACATTGACCTTGAAGGTCTTCGTCTCAGGCTTGGTGTTGCAGGCGGCCAACAACAGTGCCGCTATTGCGACAAGAAGGATTCTCGTTTTCATCATTTCAGGATTTCAGCCAGTTTTGTCTCCAAGTCTTCGCCTCTCAAGCCTTTGGCAATCATGGTGCCATTCTGGTCGAAGAGGAAGTTGGACGGGATGTAATAAATCATATAGTCTTCGCTGACTTTATCTTCGCTGTCGCGCACCTGCATCCAAGGCAGCTCGTCTTCCTCAACGGCCTTCAGCCAAGCGGCTTCGTCTTGGTCGACGCTGACGCCGACGACATCAAAACCAAGTTCATGGTATTTCTCGTAAGCAGCTTTCACGACGGGGTTCTCGTGACGGCAAGGTCCGCACCACGAAGCCCAGAAGTCGACCAATGTGAGCTTGTTTTGGGCGATCTTTTCCGAGAGGGTGACATCCTCGCCGTCTTTGGTTTGCAGCGTGAAGTCGATGAAAGGCTGACCCACTTCGAGGCGTTCTTGTTTGGCCACATAGTCGTTGAGGTGGTCACGATAGATGGATTCGGTGGTGAAGCCAGCCATCAGGTCTTTCAGCTGGTCGAGAGGATAGTCTTGTTTCACGCCATCGAGGATGTAATGTGTGACGAAGCTCTCGGGATGAGCCTTGATGTACTCGTCGCGGAAGTTGTCCTGTTGTTCCATCAGTGCCGTGCCGACTTTGTTGAGCGAGTCCATCTTGATGGAGTCGTTGTCGGAGAAGGCCTGTTGCATTACGGCATAGAGGTCGCGAATCTGCATGTTGATCTCATCCAGCTGGTCGTTGTAGGCATCCAGTTCAGCCTGCGTTTCCGAGCCCATGATCTCCACGGCTTGTGGGTTGTTGAGGTCGCCCACAAAAGCGACGTCCTTGTTGTCGGCGAAGAAAGGCATGGAACCACGTTGCCCCTTGATCTTTAAGGCATAGAGGATTTGTGGGTTGTCGATAGGTGCAGTCAATACGGCTTTTTCTTCAGCGATGATGGCTGAGTCGATGGTGACAGGCACGTTGTCGACATACTTTTGAAGGTAGACGGTCTTGTCGTTACCATTGGCCAGGCTGACGTTGACGTTGAAGTTTTTGTTTTGGTTGCAGGCCGTCATGACGAAAGCCACTGCAATAAGGAGTAAGAGGTTTCTTTTCATAGTATTCTGTTGTTGAGGGTGTTATTCTTTTTTCTTTTCTCTCTTGAAGATGTAGAGGATCATCATGATGAGGAAAATCGAGACGGGTACGCTGAGCAAGATGCGCAGCAGTACCTGACCGATAAGGTGGAAGCTGAACGACTCGAGGAAGAAGAGTGCAAAATGATGGACAAACACCATGCATAGCACGTATCTGAACATCCACATGCCGTCGATTTGTCCCAAGCTCGGTTCTTGGATGTTTTCGAATTTCAAGTTACCCGAGACGAGTTTGATGATGGAGGGCCTGCAGAAAGCCATCAACGTGGTGGCACCGGCATGAAGGCCTGGGGTGCCCGTGAAGAGGTCGATGGACAGACCCAAGACAAAACCTAACACCAAGAGTTGCCATTTCGGGGTGTTGAAAGGCAGCAGCATGATAAATATCAGGTAGATATGCGGGTGCACATAACCGCCCAAACGGATATGGTTGATGACCAGCACCTGAAACAGCACAAGCACCACAAAGCGGATGATCTGAAGCATGGTCTTATTCATTGGAATCTAGCTTTTAGTGAGTCGAGCTCGGGTTTGTGCAAATCATTGATTACATAGACGTGTCTCAAGGTGGCGAAGTCGGTGGCAAACCGTATCTTGGCCCTGTTGAGTGCGTCGACGGCAGTGGGGTAGAACTCCTCCACGGTACCCACCATCAGGTCTTCGGGGAAGATGTAGGAATGGGAGCTGGTGAGGATGGTGTCGCCTTGTTTCAGGACGATGTGGGTGGGGATGTCTTCCACCATGCCGTAGCGATAGTTGTTGGTCTCCCACTTTAAGCTGGCGAGTTCCTGGCTTTCCTTGATGCGTACGCCGACCACCGACTTGCTGTGCAGCAAGCTCATAATGGACGCATAGTGTCGGCTCACGTCAATCACCACGCCCACGATGCCTTCTGTCGACATCACGCTCATATCACGCGCGATGCCGTCAGCCGTACCTTTATTAATAATAATATAGTTGTTGGCTTGGGTGGTGCTGTTGTTGACGACTTGGGCGGGGATATACTCGTACAGCGTGTCGCCGTTGAGAATGTCGTAGGTGCACGAAGTGGTGTCGTAAACCACGGAGAGCTGCTTTCTAAGCATGGCATTCTCTTCAGCCAATTGTTTGTTGGCGGTGTTCAACCTGAAATAGTTGCCTACCTCGCTGCTCCATTCGTAGACCTTGCCCACGGCGTCGTTAGTCGTGTTGACTAGGCGGTTACGGTGGAAGTTCTGGCTTCGGGCAAGCAGCAGGATAGAGATCACCTCCAATAGGATAAAGAGGATGACGAAATGATGCTTGATGATAAAACTCCCGAGGTTGTTCATCACTTAATCAGGAAGGTGAAGCGGTCGAAGTTCTTCAGGGCAATGCCGGTACCACGGGCAACGGCGCGGAGCGGGTCTTCGGCCACATGGATGGGCAGCTTGGTCTTGGCGTTGAGACGCTTGTCCAAGCCACGCAACAGGGCTCCACCGCCGGTGAGGTAGATACCCGTGCGGTAGATATCTGCCGACAGCTCAGGCGGGGTCTGCTCGAGGGCATTCAACACGGCGGTCTCGATCTTCATAATGCTCTTGTCGAGGCAGTGGGCGATCTCGGCGTAGTTGACGCGGATTTCCTTCGGGATACCTGTCAGCATGTCGCGGCCTTGCACGGCATAGTCATCGGGCGGGTTGTCGAGTTGCGGGATGGCGGCACCGACTTCGATCTTGATGCGTTCGGCGGTGCGCTCGCCCACGATGATGTTGTGTTGCTTACGCATGTATTCTTCGATGTCGGCGGTGAAGTCGTCACCAGCGATACGGATGGACTTGTTGTTGACGATGCCACCCAAGGCAATGACGGCGATTTCGGAGGTACCGCCACCGATGTCGATAATCATGTTACCTGTCGGTTCAAGCACGTCGATGCCGATACCGATGGCAGCGGCCATAGGCTCGTGGATCAGACGTACTTCCTTGGCGCCAGCCTGTTCGGCAGAGTCCTTCACGGCACGTTCTTCCACCTCGGTGATGCCCGAAGGGATGCAGATGACCATCTTCAGGCTGGGCGGGAACAGGGTGTTCTTGAAATTGATCATCTTGATCATCTCGCGCATCATGTACTCTGCGGCCTGGAAGTCGGCGATGACGCCGTCGCGCAGCGGGCGGATGGTCTTGATGTTTTCGTGGGTCTTGCCGTGCATCATCATAGCACGTTTGCCGACGGCGATAATCTTTCTCGTGTCGCGCTGCAAGGCCACGATGGAGGGCTCGTCAACGACTACCTTGTCGTTGTATATGATGATCGTGTTGGCCGTACCAAGGTCAATAGCGATTTCTTTGTTGAGGAATGAAAATGCTCCCATAGTCTTCAGTTATTAGTTTTCAGTTGTTCAGTTGTCAGTTAATCAATGTCTAAAGTGTCTAAATCCGGTAAATACCATGCTGATGTGGTTTTCGTTGCAGCAGTCGATGGACTCTTGGTCGCGCACCGAGCCGCCGGGCTGTACGATAGCGGTGATGCCGGCTTCGTGGGCCAGCTCAACGCAGTCCTTGAAGGGGAAGAAGGCATCGGAGGCCAACACGGCACCCTTCAGGTCGAAGTCGAACGAACGGGCCTTCTCGATGGCTTGGCGCAGGGCATCCACGCGCGAGGTCTGTCCGATGCCCGAGGCAAAGAGCTGTTTGCCTTTGGCGAGGACGATGGCGTTTGAGCGGCTGTGCTTCACAATCTTGTTGGCGAAGATCATGTCGTCCACCTCGTCGGCAGCGGGTGCCTTGGTGGTGATGACCTTGAAGTCGGCAGCGGTCTCCGTGTGGAGGTCGCGGTCTTGCATGAGGTAGCCGTTCAAGGCAGTCTTCACTGTCTGAGGTCTGTATAGGTCGGCTTTCAGGCGCAACACCACGCGGTTCTTCTTCGAGAAGAGCAGGTCGAGCACGCCGTCTTCATACTTGGGTGCCACGATGACTTCGATGAAGAGCTTGTTGATCTCTTCGGCAGCTTCGAGGTCGATGGGGCGGTTGCATACCAACACACCACCGAAGGCTGACACGGGGTCGCCTGCCAAAGCAGCCAGATAGGCTTCTTTCACGGTCGGGCGACAAGCGATGCCGCAGGGGTTGTTGTGCTTGAGGATGGCGAAGGTGGGCTCGTCGAACTCACGGATGAGGTTGAGGCCTGCGTCGAGGTCAAGCAGGTTGTTGTACGACAATTCTTTGCCGTGGAGTTTTTCGAACATGGCATCCAGGTCGCCATAGAAGGTACCCTTCTGGTGCGGGTTCTCGCCATAGCGGAGCATGGTGCCTTCCTCTTCGGTAATGCGCAGAGGCTTGCTGTCGTCGTCTTTCACGAACCAATTCATGATGGCGCTGTCGTAGTGCGAGCTCACGCCAAAGGCGTAGGCTGCAAAACGGCGGCGGTCGTCGAGCGAGGTCTCACCCTGCTGGTCTTTGAGCAGCTGGATGAGCTCGCCGTAGTATTTCTGCGAAGGCACGATCAGCACATCGTTGAAGTTCTTGGCACCAGCGCGGATGAGCGAGATGCCACCGATGTCGATCTTCTCGATGATCTTGCTGGCGTCGTCGGTGTTGGCCACGGTCTCCTCGAAGGGATAGAGGTCGACGATGACGAGGTCGAACGGCGGGATGTCGTATTCCTGCATCTCCTTTTGGTCCGACTCAAGCTGGGTGCGACCCAGGATGCCGCCAAACACTTTGGGATGGAGGGTCTTCACGCGGCCGCCCAAGATGGACGGATAGCCCGTGAGCGACTCGACGGTCTTCACCGTAGGGTCGAGCGGCTTGATAAAGTCATAGGTGCCTCCCGTGGAGTATATCTGTACGCCATTTTGTTTCAACAAGTCGACGATGGTGTCGATGCCCGTTTTATAAAATACTGATATTAAAGCAGTTCTAATTTTTTTCAAGGGTGTAAAATTTAGGTGATTTTAAACTGCAAGAATACCAAAAAACTACAAACCGCGCAAGACATAAAAGCATTTTTTTTGAACAAAGATTTCAACAATTTTCAACTTTTTTCAGCGCCGTTCGTTATGTAGAATCACAATGAAAACAGAAAAAATAATCCACTGAAAATGAATGGCATAAAAGAAAAAACGATTATAAACTACAAAAACCAGTAATTCGTATCGTTTTTCTTCTTATTTTTACCGATTCAAAACTACGCGGATGGAAACAAAGTGGATTTTAAACCAACCTGTTGACAAACAGCAAGTTGACGAAATTGTCAAGGTGCTCAATATCGATGAGAACCTTGCCACTTTGCTTGTCCAACGCGGAATCACCAACTACGAAGAAGCCAAGACATTCTTCCGTCCTTCGCTCTCGCAACTCCACGATCCTTTCCTCATGAAGGACATGGACAAGGCTGTCGATCGTGTGCTTCGCGCCATCAACGAAGGCGAGAAGGTGCTGATCTATGGCGACTATGATGTGGACGGCACGACGGCCGTGGCTGTGGTCTACACCTACCTGAAGCCTTTCTTCAAGAAGAAAAAGATTGAGTTCTACATCCCTGATCGTTATGAAGAGGGTTATGGCATCTCCTATAAAGGCATTGACTATGCGGCTGAAAACGGCTTCAAACTTGTCATCGCCCTCGACTGTGGCATCAAGGCCAACGAACGCGTGGATTATGCCAACGAGAAAGGTGTCGACTTCATCATCTGCGACCACCATCGTGCTGGCGACACCATCCCGAATGCTGTGGCAGTGCTCGATGCCAAACGTCCTGACTGCACCTATCCTTACGATGAGTTGTCGGGTTGTGGCGTAGGCTTCAAGTTGGTCACCGCCCTTTCCATGAAAGGCTTGGGCACCATCGAAAAGGTCTACGAGCTCATCGACCTCTTGGCCGTGAGTATTGCCGCCGACATTGTGCCTATCACGGGCGAGAATCGTGTGTTGGCTTATTTTGGCCTCAAGCAACTCAATAAAAACCCGCGTCCGGGCATCGAAGCCATCCTTCAACATGCCAACATTTATCGTCGCGATGAGGACCAACTTGACGACGAGGAGAATGTTCTGACCAGAGAGTTGACGATCAGTGACTTGGTCTTCCTTATCGGACCTCGCATCAATGCTGCTGGTCGTATCGCCAAAGCCTCCGACTCGGTACGTCTGCTCATCGCCGACAAGAAGGAGCATGCCGAAAAACTGGCTGCGTCCATCAACGACCTCAACGATGAACGTCGTGAGTTCGACAACCGCATCACCGAGGAGGCCTTGGATATGATTGCCGCCGACCAAGAGTTGAAAGACGCCAAGAGTACCGTGGTCTTCAACGCGAAATGGCACCGTGGCGTCATCGGCATCGTGGCTTCGCGACTCACCGATTATTATTACCGTCCGACCATCGTCCTGACCCGCGCCAACGGCCTCGTCACGGGTTCGGCGCGTTCCATCAGGAGTTTCGATATCTACGATGCCATCGACCATTGCTCCGATTTGTTGGAACACTTCGGTGGACATAAATATGCAGCGGGTCTGTCGATGAAACCCGAAAACCTGCCTGAGTTCCGCCGTCGTTTCGAGGCCTATGTCAGCGAACATCTGGTAGACGAAGACTTTGTCCCTGAGTTGGAAGTGGATCTGAAGATTAACTTCAGTGACATCACGGCTAAGTTTATGCGTATCCTCAACCAGTTTGCCCCATTTGGTCCGGGCAATATGGCTCCTGTGTTCTGGACGGATAACGTCATCGATGCTGGTGGCTCACGCCCTGTGGGCGGCCACCGTCACCTGAAACTCACCGTGTCGCAACCCGGCGATATAGAGCAGGGCGTGGCTCCGTTCTCGGGCATCGCCTTCCAAAAAGGCGACCTCTTCGACCGCATTCACAACGGCGAGCATTTCAGCATCTGCTACCACCTGGAATACAACACATGGCAGGGCAAGACCAACCTTCAACTGAATGTGAAGGACATCAAGTTTGAGGAAGAATTGTAAAGTTTTCCTGGTTATTTCCTGGTTATTTTGGCTACGACTGTGTCACCACTTTTGTCGGTGACGAGTAGGAAATAAAGTCCTTCCGGAAGGCCTGAAAGATTGATGTCGTTGCCTTCACCCAAGGTCTTTACCAATTGCCCCATGGCGTTATACACCTGCACCTTGGCGACGTCCACCTTCATGATATGCACTTCACCATGGGTTGGGTTGGGATACAGCGAAACCAAAGGAGAGCCAGCGTGTTCTTTTATGCCTGTCAAGTCGTCGCCCGTGGTCCAGTTTTCAGGCAAACTATTGTCGGAATCGAGGTCTTTCAGCTCGAGGTAGGGCCCTTCGCCGTCGGCTTCCATGGGCCAGGGCAGGCTGTCGGAATAACACACCTGATCGATAACATTACCCCAAGCGTCGGCCAGCACGAGGTTCTCTGACTTGTTGGAGAGTTTTCGTGTGTATTGCCCGAAAGGCGTCGTGTTGTAAAACTCCGTGAACATCAGTGAATCGGAGCATAAAATGACGGCTTGGTGGCCTTCGATATGGGCGTGTTCGGGGAACGTATAGGTGACACCCAACTCACGGAAATACACGCCCGTCAGGTCCACTTCTTCGTCGCCGTTGTTGGTGATTTCGATGAACTCGAACAAGTCGCCGTCGATATTCCACCAATCCATGGGATGATAATGGATTTTGGAGATCACCAAAGGCGGTAGGTCGACGTCGGCGCAGCCGTCGTAGGCGCCTATGTGTTGGTTCAGCCAGTTGATACGCTGCTGGAGCCAGGTTTTCATGTTATTCACATATTGAGCGTGTTGCGACATCTGGTTCCAGCGTTGGTTGTCGCGAGGTATAGCTTCAGCAATCAAGGCGTCGATTTCGTCGATGCGGTTGCAGACGAAATCATAATTCAAAGGCTGTCCGGGCTCGGTCAACTCAAACCAGCGCTTGGCCATATAGCAACGGAAGAGGTCGGTGTCGAACAGGTCTTTCCAAAACTTTGGACCGTTGTTGTCTTGGTTGTTGAACTGCCACACGTCGTATCTGCTGCGGTTGCCGAAGGCATCGTAACCGAAAGCGAGGTTGTAATCCCAGACAGGGCCAGCGCGCAGTTTACCTAACCTGTCTTTATGGAAGAAGGTGCTTAAGGAATAGACATCCACGTTCGAAGTATATTCCGCAATCATCATAAAGTCAACGAAGGAAGGGATGTCGATGACGGATGGGATGCCCGACGTAATGGACGTATTGTGTTGGTTGGCCACTGCGGCGAGGTTGGTAAACACACCATGGATATAGTTGTGTTGCGCATTGGTGATATCGGCGGGCTTGGGATAATGATGGATGAAGTCGGTGCTGTTGCCCCACCAGCCGCCACCATAGCCTTGCATCGTCCAGGCTATGGGGTCGCCGCCAGTGGTCTTGTCGGCTTTGGTGATATAGCCTCCAGTTACCTCGGGATAGTTGTTGCATGTCTCATCCATCTCCTCGATGTTGACGCGGTTCTTGTCGGGTTTGATTTTCTCCATGAAGGCGTAAAGACCCTTGTAGTCGCCGTTGATGACCACCTCGCAATACACGCTTCGCGAGGCATATTGTCCAAGCCGGTTCGAGAGTTCGTATGCCAACACGTCGCGCATCCCGGTCTGGTCGAAAGCCAAGGAGTTGAGCACCCAGTCGTTCTCTTCTGGCATGCCTAAGATGCTGACATTTCTGTTGGTAATGTCATCATCTTCGCGGGTTTCAAGAGCATAGGGCTTCTTGTTGAGCATGGTCTGTGACGAGCTGCCACGCCGCTCGATGCCGATGCGTCCGTCGTAGTTGAGCAACTCGGGATTGTCGATATCGCTCATGTAGTTGCGTGAGCCGTCCTGATGCCAAATGATCTTCATCGTACCCAGCACTTTAGGCTCGTCAGGGATGTTGACGCCGCCGTCGGTCTCGATGACCACGATGGGCAGATTGCTATCTGTGAAAGTCTGCGCCATGACGGTGAAGGTCATAAGCAACAGCAACAGAACCGATGTCGTTTTCTTGAATTTCATGTGCTATTTTTTCCAGAATTGCCACCATCTCTTTTGTCGGCCTTCAACCACTCTGGCATAGCGGTTACGCGACCTCCGCAAGGTGGAGAATTTCGTAACGGAACCCGCATTGGGACCTTTCAGGCTGAGGATATGGGAACGCGAAGCCACAAAGCCGCCCTCGTCGACGTCTTCGATATTGCCGTATTTGTTTTTCTTGGCGGCATAGATGATGACATTGTCGATAAACCAGCTGTTGACATTGGCGCCGTTGCCAGAGAAATAAAGACAAAACTGTGGCTCTTTAGTGGTCCATTCCTCCATGTCGAAGGTAAGTAGGTATTGACTTTGCGCGATGCTGCCTGTCACGGTGTCTTCCCAGATGCTCTCCCAGTCCTCGCCGTTTTGCGAGATGCCGATGCCGATTTGTGCATTGATCTCACCATGTGTGGCTTCGAGGCTGTGGTTGAACTGGAAGTTGATGAAATCGTATTTTCCCAGATCCACGATTGGAGTCACGAGGCGGGTGGTGCCGTTGAAGTTGAAGTCGGGATACATCTGCATCTCATGCGGCTTGCATCCGGCAAAGCAGGTATTGGAGATGTACCACACCACCCAGTCGTCGCCCTTGGCATCCCAGCCTTCCTCTAACCAGGGGTTGAAGAAGCCTTCGCACAACATCACGTCGCCCTGCTGGCTGAATGCCTGCAAGGAGAAGAGCAACACAATGATGGTGAGTAAACGTTTGATCATCCAACCTCCTGATTTTGGGCAAAAATAGGAAAAATCTCAGACTCTATTCTTTTACGGGTCGTTTTTCTTATTTTTGCGGCATAAACGGATAAACCAATGGCAAAAGAAAAAACCACTTTTTTCTGCAAGGAATGCGGCAATGAGTCGCCGAAATGGTTCGGGAAATGCCCTGCCTGTGGCGCATGGAACACCTGCGTGGAAGAGACCGTGGTCACTGGAAAGGACAGCAAATCGGTGAAGAAAAGCGTCGGGCTGGAGATGGACAAGGGCCTGCCTACGCCCATCAAAGAGATCGGCAACGCTAAGGAGCAACGCATCATTTTGCCCTATGAGGAGCTCAACCGGGTGCTCGGTGGCGGTCTGGTGCTTGGTTCTTTGACTCTCGTAGGCGGTGAGCCTGGCATCGGCAAGTCGACCTTACTCTTGCAGACAGCCTTGCAACTGGCGGGTAGAAAGATCCTGTACATCTCGGGCGAGGAGAGCCAGACCCAAATCAAGATGCGCGCTGAGCGTATCGGGATTCACAACACCGACTGCCTCATCCTCACTGAGACCAACACACAAGAAATCCTGAAGCACTTCAAGAACGTGCAGCCCGACATCGTGATTGTCGACTCCATACAGACACTCGAATCGCCCTATGTGGATGCCACGGCGGGCAGCCTCTCACAAATCCGTGAGACAGCCGCCGAGATGAACAAAATTGCCAAGGCCTATCAGGTGCCGGTGTTCCTCATCGGACATATCACCAAGGACGGCAGCATCGCTGGACCAAAGATCTTGGAGCATATTGTCGATACCGTCTTGCAGTTTGAGGGCGATCGCCACTATGGCTTCCGCATCCTGCGTACCATCAAGAACCGCTTCGGGTCGGCGTCGGAGTTGGGCATCTTCGAGATGAACGCCACAGGCCTCCGCGAAGTGACCAACCCCAGCGAGATCCTGCTCTCGCAGCGCGACGAGGAAGTGAGCGGCATCGCCATCGCCGCCACCATGGAAGGCCAACGCCCCATGCTCATCGAGACGCAGGCCTTGGTGAGCAGTGCAGCCTACGGCACGCCCCAACGCTCCGCCACGGGTTTCGACATCCGCAGAATGAATATGCTGCTGGCCGTGTTGGAAAAACGTGCGGGCTTCCGTCTCTCCATAAAAGACGTGTTCCTGAACATTGCAGGTGGTCTCCATGTAGACGATCCCGCCATTGATTTGGCCGTCATCGCTGCGGTGCTTTCATCGAATGCGGACATTCCCATTTCGTCGCGTTATGCCTTTGCTGCTGAGGTGGGCCTTTCGGGCGAAATCCGCGCTGTCACTCGTATTGAAGCCCGCATCGCCGAAGCTGACAAATTAGGCTTCGAGAAGATTTTTGTCTCAAAATACAATGCCAAAGGCTTGGATACTAAGCGGTTTAAGATCCAGATTGTGCCTGTGGCTTCGGTGTATGAGTTGGGGGCGGAGTTGTTTGGATAAATAAGAATAAAATGGACCAAGAGAAAATCATATTAGGCATCGACCCGGGTACCATGGTGATGGGTTACGGCGTTATCCGTGAGCAGGGTAAGAAAATGGAACTCATCACGATGGGGGTCATCAACTTGAAGAAGTTAGCAAATCAAGCACTAAAGCTGAAGAAAATCTTCGAGCGCGTGCTTGAGATCATCAACGAATACCATCCCGATGAGCTGGCCATCGAAGCGCCTTTTTTCGGTAAGAACGTGCAGTCGATGTTGAAGTTGGGTCGCGCCCAAGGTGTGGCCATGGCCGCTGCGCTCTATCGTGACATCCCCATCTTCGAGTACTCGCCCAAGACCATCAAGCAGACCATAACAGGTAATGGCAACGCGTCGAAGGAACAGGTGGCCAAAATGGTGCATTTCATCCTGAAAACAGACGAGGACCCCGAGTTTTTCGATGCCACCGATGCCGTGGCCGCCGCCGTGTGCCATTCCATCTCTAAGGGTAAGGACGTGAACTACACCAAACACACCACCGAGAAAGCCAAGGCACACCGCCGCCCCGACTGGAGCAAATTTATCGCCGAAAACCCTGGACGAGTGAAGTCCTGACATAGTTAAAAATGGAATAGTATTTGTGGCAACTTTGATAATAAACCAAATAATAGAATTGATATGATCATCACCATCATTTGCATCACTATCCTGGCATACGCCATTGCTGGTAAAGACATCAATAAACAATTGGAAAAGCTGAAAGGTGTCGATTGGAAAGCCAAGTCATCCGATGTCTTCGGCAAAATTGGCGTTTATGCCAAAAAGGCAGGCCGTGTGGCTACCAAGCCCTTGCTTCAGCTCTATTATGTGCTGACCATGGGCGAGACCACCACGCTTGAGAAAGCCTTGATTGTGGGCGCTATCCTTTACACCGTCATGCCCTTCAGTTTGATTCCCTTCAAGGCACACCGTATCTTAGGCCTTTTGGACGAAGGTCTGGCTGTGCTGTATGTGGTCAAGAAGGTGCAGAACAAGATTACGCCCGAAATCAATGCCAAGGTGGACGAAACCCTGAATGCTTGGTTTGGCACCGAAGAAACTGCACAAACCACAGAGCCCGCTGAGTGATTTTGTTATAGTTCCGACGACAGGTGGTATTCCCCACTGCCGTAGGTTTTCACCTCATAACCGTTTGCCGTAGGCAGACAGACCTCCGCCGTGGTGTTGGCGGGGATGACAATATCCCATTCAAAACGGTTGCCTTCGCGTTTCCATTGGCTTTCGATGCGACCTGAAACAGAGTTGTAAGCACAGTTCACAAAGTCCAGTCCCTCAATGGGATAAGGCTTGAGTTGGATTTTGCTGTAGCCAGGCTCTAAGGCACGGATGCCTCCGAGGTATTCATATTCCCAGAGGATGAGGTCGCCAAGCAGCATCACATGGTTGCCCGAGTTCATGGCGGGGTCGGCGGTGTTGCCGTTCCAGAGCTCCCAGATGGTGGTGGCACCATTACGATACATATAGCCCCAACTGGGATAGGTGTCGTTGGAGGCAATCTTGAGCGCAAGGTCGCCGTGGCCGTATTCCGTCAGGCAACGCATCAGCTGTTGGATGCCGATGACGCCCGTCGACACATGGCCGCCACATTCGTTCATGGTCTTGTCCACGATGCTATTCATCACCTTGTCTTCCAAGCCTTTTGGCACCATTCCGAACCACAACGGCAGGATGTTAGCTGTGACGGTGTTGTTGGCGTAGACACCCGTCACGCGGTTGAAGTATTTGTCGTTAAAGGCGATGGTAGAAGTGGTGATTTCTTGCTGGAAGAAAGCCATATCTTCGTCAAAGCCTAAAATCTCGGCAAACTTGGCCATCTTGCCGCAGAGGTAACAATAGAACGGCGTGGAGATGACCGTCGCATCGGTGATACGGGTCGCGTCGTTGGAGTGGATGAGTTCGAGCGACTCGGGCGGCATGCACCAGTCGCCGTAGGTGTCGCGGGGCATGAGGCCAGCCCGCATGTAGTCGTTCTTCATGTGCAGCATCCATTTCTTCCAAGCCGCATAGTGTTGGCGGATGGGCTCTGTGTCGCCGAAGCGGGTGTAGAGCATGTCCGTCACGGTGACCATGGCACCAGGCCAGGTCATGTTGTCGGTATAGCCGCGCCAATAGGGCGGAATGACATTGGCCAATGAGCCGTTGTCCCATTGGCTGTCTTCGCCATCGGTGAGCCATTTGGCGTAGAGTTGGTGGTTGTTGAAGATGTACGACTCGCCGTAGTTGCCCGTGGTGCGGTCGCCCGTCCAGCCCAATCGTTCGTCGCGTTGCGGGCAGTCGGTGGGCATCGAGCGGTAGTTGCTGCGAATACCCCAATAGGCATTGTGGTACACTGCGTTGATGATTTCGTTGGAGGTCTCAAACGAACCGGTCACGGGCATCTCATCATAGATGACCCAGCCCTCGAAGTCGTCTAAATTGGGTGTCTTGCGCAGGCCGGAGATTTCAACGTAGCGGAAGCCGTGATAAATAAACATCGGATGCCAGTGGAGTTCAGAGTTGAGAGTTGAGGGTTGAGAGTCAGTTGAGAGTTGAGAGTTGTTAGTGACGATGTATCGATCCGTACATTCCGCGCTGCGTAGGTTGGCGGTATAGAGAAGGCTGTCGGGGGTCAAAAGCTCGGCGAAACGCAAGGTGATGACATCGCCGGGTTGCTGCCCGCGTGCCTTCATGTCGATGAAGCCGACCATGTTTTGACCCATGTCGAGGTACCATTTGTCACCTTTTTGGAACAGACTGACGGGTTTCAGTTTCTCCATCACGGTGATGTTGGGATTGGGCTGAGGACTGAGTTGGCCTTCCGGAGCCTCTACGAGTTCGGCTGGGAGCCAAGCATTGTCGTCGTAACCAACTTTGTTCCACTCGCCGAGGTCAAAGTTTCCGTCGTAGGTCTCGCCATCCCATTCGTTGGCGGTTCGGATGGGGCCACGGTTGGTGATCTTCCAGGTCTCATCGCTGACGATGGTCTCCTTTTGGCCGTCTTTATACGTCACTTCGAGTTGGAGAAGCAGTCGTGGTGTGCCGAAGCCAAACACATGATCAGTGCCGTCCCAGTTGGGGTTGGCGGCGTTGTAGCGAAGGGACGTGTAGCGTCCGCCTTCAAGGATGATGCCCACGGCGTTGTCGCCTTGCTGGAGCATCTTGGTCACGTCGTAGGAGTTGAAATACACGCGTTTTGAGTACCAGGAAAGCGTAGGTTTCAGCAGTTTCTCGGGAGCGATTTCCCGTCCATTGAGGTAGGCACTATAAACGCCCATGCCGCTGACATAGAGCCTCGCCTCGCTGACCTCATTTTTGAGGGCAAATTCCTTGCGGAGATAACGCGCTGCCAATCGGGTTTTACCGACCAGCACATCGTCCTCAAACTCATGACCAATCCATTTCGCTTGCCAATCCTCTTGGTTCAACAAGCTGATTTCAAACGACTTGACTTCGCTTGCAAGCTTGGCTTTCTTTCCGCCTTTGGCCGTCACCGTCGTGATGACTTTCCAAAAAGCTTTGTCGCGGCTTTTCAGTTCTTTGCCAGCGTAGGGAATGTAAAGCATCTGGTTGGAAGGAATCACACCCGAATCCCATAGGTCGCCGATGCCTTTTTGGACGTTTTCGGATGTCGTGGCCACGATGATGCGGTAGTTTTGTTGTACCACCTCGTTTTCTGTGGTTTCATAGTTCCAACTGAAACGCGGCTGAGCCGTAGCCAAGGCCTGTTCGTGGACTTGTTGCTCCACATTAGGGTTGGTAATGGTGACATCGAGTGAACCATTACAGGAAATGAGACCTATTAATGCCAATAGGTAAAGAAAGCGTTTCATGGATGTTCTATTTGATCTTAAGAGTCTACTTGTTTTCCTTGTCCCCCAAGGCGATAAGCAGCAATAGGGCTACGATAGGATTGATGAAGATGGAGAGTAAAAACCACACCAATCCGTGTCTACCTTTCTTTTTTGCCACTAATGCCACACAGGTGGGGATAAAGAGGAAATAGGCAAGGGCGATCACCACAAATATGCCCAAAGCAATCGACATTCCGTCGTTGGATAAGTAGTTAGTTAATTCCATAGTGTTTTATTGTTTAGGTTATCTTTTTCTTAGTTCTAATGTATGGCAGATCCGGCCAAACTGGTTGCAATTGTTATAACTCTTCTTCTTTTGCTTTCCAAACAAACAATCCCACCGCTCCAGCAAGTGCCCTAATCAGTTCCAGCAAGTTTTCGGTGGGCGCGTAAACGGTCATACAAGTGTCATCGCGACTCAAAGTGATGAGAGCATCTGATGTGCCGACGAGGATGCATAAATTGCCCCGGTTGCCTTTGACGAGGTCGGCGAGCCTCTCTGGGTCAGGGTTGAAGAGGCCTTCGGTGTCGTCGCCTATGAACAGACGCAGATCATAGTAGCAATACAGTTTCAATAGAACTTCGCAAAACCGCTCACGCAAAACAGCATAGCGCGAGGGTTCTAAGTAATACTGCTCCACGGAGAAGAACCTTCCGCCGCCGTTCTCCGGCACTTGTTTGGGGAGAAAATCCACTACCCAGTATTCCTTATCGAAAAAATCGTCAATCATAAGGCCCTCTTTTCTTGTTTCATCAATGCAAATCCTTGGCTATCATCTTGCGCATCTCCCATCTGTCTTTAACTAGCCCTGCTGCCTTGGCCTGCACCATGAGGTTACCGATGACGGTGGCTTCGGTCGGGCCCGCTACCACGGGCATTCCAATAGCTTCAGCTATCCTTTGGTTGAGCTGGTCGTTGGTCGAGCCGTCGCCGATGACATAGAGTTTTTCGATCTTGAATGGTGCGAATTCCTTAAGGCTATCCAGCACCTCTTTAAGTTGTTCCACATCCGCTTCTTTAATGCTTTTTTGGAAGCACGTAATGCCTTCAATGCCACTTTCGTTGGAGAAGTTGAGCCGTGCCGACCGCTCGTTGATGATCGGCTCGTTCACCTCAATGCCCATAAGGCTTTGTGTGCCGCTGATGAGGTAGGCGAAATGCTCGTTTTCAGCAGGTACAGCAACAACGGCTGAGGCGGTGTCATGACCTGCCACAGCGACCACAGGAACCTCACCCAAGCCGGTCTCTTTAGCAATATTGAAACGCAACTTGCCTATAACTTCTCCTGGCTGTACCCTGTCGGGGATATGGTCTTCGGTGAGGCCAACTGCCGCCATCAGAGAAGGCACAAACTGTTGTGTCTTGGGGTTCATCAGTCCAGATGTGGAGGCGATGGTGGTTTCGCAGACCTTGCCGCGTGTCAGCATGTAGGCGAGGAGGTCGGGCATGAAGAGGATGCGTTTGGCATGGCGGTAGGCCACGCTGCCTTCTTCGGCTTGGGCAAACATCTGAAAGATGCTGTTGTAGTTTATGGCTTGGATGCCTGTCAGCGCATAGAGCTGTTCGCGCGACACCTTTTGGAAGAGCTTCTCGGGGATGCCTTCGGTGTAAGGGTCGCAGTAGGCACGGGGCAGGCCCAGCAAGGTGCCGTCGTGCCCGATGCAGCCGAAGTCGCAGCCCCAAGTATTGATGCCGATGGAGTCCAATGGAATATGCCGTTTGCCTAGCTCTGTCAGGCATTTGAGAAAGTGCTCGTAGATGCCATAGACATTCCAATAGTACTTCCCGCCGATTTCAAGGGTCTGGTTGGGGAAACGGTAGACCTCTTCCAAGCGGAAAATGTTGTCGGCGAAAGTGCCCAAGATGGCGCGTCCGCTGGTGGTGCCACAGGCGAAAGCCAGGAAGCGATAGGTTTTCATGTTTGATATCAAGAATTTGAGAATGTAGAGAAATATGGAAGTACGATTGGAATTAGAGACAAAATCGCGAGCGATTTTTAGAATACCATCACTGCACCGCCGCCTTTGGCGAGATGCACTTTCACCTTGTTGCCCCACACTTGGGCTTGCTCTGACACATAGTCCTTAGCCACGCGGTTGGCATTGGGACCGTCGCGGAAGATGTGTCCCGACTTGGCGCCGAAGTTGGGCAGCACACCGAGGTCGATTTCGATGTCGCGTTCCTCCCAGTTGGTGATGGCGCCCACATACCAGTGGAAGTCCTTGCGACGGGCGATGACGAGGTATTCGCCCACCTTGCCGTCGAGCACCATGGTCTCATCCCAAGTGGTGGGAACGGAAGCGATGAACTGGGTGCATTCCTCTTCTTTCATATAGTTGCTCGGGCTGTCGCAAAGCATGTTGAACGGTGACTCAAAGATCACATATTCAGCCAACTGACGGCAGCGTGTGCCTTGACTCATTGGCTCGGTATAGATGGCGGCGAAGTTGTTTTTGTTGGCGTTTTTCATCGCGCCTTGGGTGTAGTCGAGCGGACCGGCCAACATACGGATGAAGGGGATGGTGACTTCGTTGGTGACGAGGTCGCTCTCATTGTCCCACTTGGCTTGTTCGAGGCCGTACACGCCCTCGTGGTTGAGCACATTGGGGTAGGTGCGGTTGAGGCCTGTGGGCTTGTAGGCGCCGTGGAAGTCGATGAAGAGGTGGTGACGGGCGGCGGTCTCGGCCATGCGGTAGTAGAAGTCGACGATCATCTGGTCGTCGCCGTCCATGAAGTCGACCTTGAAGCCTTTCACGCCCATGTCGGCATAGTGTTGGCAGACATGTTCCATGTCTTTGTCGATGGCGGCATAACCCACCCAAAGCACGATGCCCACATTGCGTTCGGCGCCATAGTCCACCAGTTCCTTGATGTCGATTTCGGGCACTACTTGGAAAAGGTCTGCCTTTTTGTTGACAGCCCATCCTTCATCGAGGATGACATATTCAATGCCGTATTGCGAAGCGAAGTCGATGTAGTACTTATAGGTGTCGTTGTTGATGCCGGCCTTGAAGTCGACGCCATAAATGTTCCAGGCGTTCCACCAGTCCCAAGCCACCTTTCCGGGCTGAATCCACGAGACATCACCGATGCGGTTGGATGAGGCCAAGAGGTAGACCAAGTCGTTGTCGGCCAGTTCCTTGTCGTTTTCAGAGATAGCGATGATGCGCCATGGGAACGAACGTTTACCCTCCACTTTGGCAATGTAGTTCTCGCGTTCCTTCACAATCCATTGCAGGTTGTTGTGGCCGCCTTGTTCGCGGGTCTTGGGATAGGGCGCGTGGACGGCAGAGAGTCCGTTTTTGCCGTTGGCGTTATGCAGATACAAGCCAGGAAAGTCCTCCAAGTCGGCCTCGGTGATGACGGCTTTCTTGCCATCCTTGAGTTCGACCAGCAAAGGTAAGAAGGCGAGTTTTTCGGGGTCCATCTGGCTAAGGTTGATGTGGGAGTAGGTGTTCTCAAACGAGTTGTAGAACTGCTGGTTGATAAGTGGACCTTCTTGTCCAGCACGCCTTAAAACATACGGGATAAGGCCTTGATAATCCTTGTCAAAGTTAAAATCTGCAGTTTCACTCTTCACGATAATGGGTTTGCGGAAATCTGTCTCAAAACGGTAGGCCACACCTGCATCGTAGGCGCGGAAGACAACTTTGTAGTTGCCTTTGAAGGTTAGTGTCAGTTCTTCGTAGACTTCAGGGATTTCGGCTTTTTTGTATAGGGGTGAGGTTAAAGGCTGGTTGACTGAGCGCGTTTTGGCGCTTTTCACGACAGGTTTTGTGCCAAGCGTGGTGCCGTCGGTGAGTTTCATCCCTATGGGCGAAGGCGTCAATACGCAGGTGTTTCCATGTGATACAGCATAGGTAAGCTGTTCGCCCGCCTCAATGGTGACGGTGATGTCCTTATCGGGCGATTGCAATGTGTATTGCTTTTGGGCGAAGGCGCTCACGCAAAGCATAATGAGCGTAAAGAGGAGGAGTTTTTTCATGTTGGTATAGTTTTATGCAGGCAAAAATAGAAATTTTTGCAGCACTTCACAAAAAAAGCCACCGAAATCGCTTTCGATGGCTTTAATGTGTAGGTTATAGTTTAATTTCAAAGCCCACACTTCGGAACTTGTCCGTCGTGACACCAGGCTTGTACTCGGGCAGAAGGTTGGTGAAGACCCGAATGCCGTGGATAATGCCCAAATGCTGGGTGTTGAAACTGAGGCCGACTTCCAACTTCCATGGGTTGAAGATGTTGTCGAGATGGTCTTTTGTCCCAGGGAAGAGAACGAGACCAAAGGGCTTGGTTGGGTCTTTGCTGGTGACGAGCGCTTCTCCCAAAAGGCGACCGCAATACAAATCTAAGGAGACGCTTTCTGTCTGCTTTTTACCGAGGTAATAACTAAGTGAAACAGGGATGCCCATGTAAAGGTTATACAGTCGATTGCGCTGATAGTCACCCTGCCCGTCGCTTACTACCAATTCGTTGTTTTCGTATTTTACCTGGTGGCATAGCGACTTCCTGTTTTCGTTCCATAGAAGTCCCGTCTTTAAGCCCCAACGGTTGCCGAGATTGAAATAGGTGCTAAGACCCATGTTGACTGTCAATGTGCTGGATTGCAGGAAAGGACTGTTGGGATTTGTTGGCTTGTTGCCATGTAGTAGGCCGATTCCTACTTCAAGAAAAAGCGCGTCATTCCATACCTTTCTACGATCGGTGGTGACCAGTTCGCCATCCACTTTCTTGGTCTTGATTACCCTCCACTCCCTTTGCATATATGGCCAATCAGAAGTGTTTTCATGTTCACACAGTTTAATTTTGCCTCGCAGGATATTGGTGCCGTATTGAAAATCTCCTTCATAAACATTCATCATGACATTGCCTTCACCCGAAATGGTATCGATAATCAGTTGGGCATGGTCCCAAATCTCCATTCCAGGCGAGTTTTCTGGGTTGGGGATGTGATAGTGCCGGACATGAAAGCTTGAATGCTTAGAAAGGTTGAGGTTGGTCAAGTCCTTCGGTACGGACGCCACGGATGCAACGACATAATCCGCTTCAGCCGTCGCTCTGTCCAAAAGGCTAATTTGCCCGAAGTTCATGGGACCTTCAATCTCCACCACGGTGCCTTGCGGTAGCTGGGTGTTCTCAAGGATGGTCAAAGTTTGGTCTTTGACATTGCAGAGTTGCACATTGTAGGCCCGTGCCGCCAAATCATCTTCGGTGATGATGGCCACGCGGTAGCCGCTGTCGGCCTCATGGTGAATCAGATGGACATCCCATCCTGAACTGATTTCCAGCTTGTTGATGCGTTGGTTGATGTTTTGCTCTATAGCGACTTCTTCCTGGGCGAAGCCTATCTGTGCAGCCAAAAGAATGGCTAATGATAAAATGATGCGTTTCATGGTTTGCAAGTTTTAATTGAGTTTGATTTCCAAGGCCAGCGATCCGTTTTTTATGTTCGGGTCTTGCGGCTGACCGAATAAGGTTCTGTCTTCCATGACAGGTTTGGTGAAGAATTCGGGGTCCTTCTGACATTCGTAGCACACCAGGTTGAGGCTCCGGATGACTCTCCGCTGGGGCTTTTGAACGGCTGAAGGCGTTTCGTTTTCAGTGGGTATGGTGTTGGATCCAATATTCGTAGTGTCTTTGGGCTCCGTCGGCTTGACCTCGGCAAGCATGGGCTGTTCGACCACTTCTTCGATGATTTGGGTCTTCGGCTTCTCTTTCTTCATCGGGGCGTTTTGTGGAACGATGGGTGTCTCTTCTGCCAAGTAGGTTTCGTTAGCAACGGGTTGTTCAAAGACGGCATCGTTCACCTCGGTCTTGACGGAATCAACGGTTTTCGTTTCTTCGACAAGGATTTCCTGTTCCATCTCGGGTGTCTGTTTCGTGTTCGGTTTGACGAGCAGCCAAAGCAGAAGGCATGCGGCAGCGGCACCCATGGCCCACCAAAGCGGGGTGAGTGTTCTATGCTTGCGCGGCATGGCAACCGCCTTTTCCTCATCGGCAAGACGGTCAATCAAGTTGCCAAGTTCCTTTTGCCGGCGGGCGTTCTTCCCGTGTTCTTCCAGGCTGTCGAGCAGTTGGCGGACTTCCTCGTTCATTTCGTTTTCAGTATTCATCCTTGTTTCTCCTTATATTGTCTTATGGCTTCACGCAACGACTTGTAGGCGCGCGACAGCGTTGCATACACATGGGTGCTGCTCATGCCCGTCGCCTTCTCGATTTCCTCGTTGCTGAGACCGTCCTCGTATTTCATCAAGATGGTGTCGCGTTGGCGCTGGGGCAGTTGCTCGACGAGTTTTCGGGCCAGTCGGTAGCGTTCCTCATTATCGTCCTGCGGCGGTTCGGCAAGCATCAGGCTCTCCGTATCGATAGGCACGGTGGGTCGTTGTTTCCTAAGCAGGTCGATGCTGCGCCGCTTCACGATGGTCAGGCTGAGCTTTTCCATGTCCTGGCTTTTTATCGTCGCGCGTTGTTCCCAAAGTGTGATGACGGCTTCTTGAACGGCATCCGCTGCGCTGTCGGGGTCGCCGATGATGCTCTCGGCGGTTCGCTGCAATCGGGGTTGCAGTCGCAGGATGTCTCGTTTGAACTCTTCGGTCGTCATTACCATCGGTCGTTTGCTATTATATCGTGGAAATCGTCGAAATCTTACAATTTTTGGAAAAAGAAATAAAAAAGCCACCGAAATCGCTTTCGATGGCTTGGGGGTAATATAAAGTTTGTTTAGAACCGATGCTCATAACCCATTGTAAGAAAGGTACCGAAGAAACCTCCATAAAAAGAGGATTGGCCTTTTTCGGTTACATGGTTGGCACATAATTGACTTTGCATGCCTATACGGAGACGATCATTTTCAGATAGTCGTATGCGACCGCCTAATTCCACTTCTGGGCCTATACCAAAGTTGATAGTCTCGTTGGCATCATATCGTGTGTTTGTCGCGCGTTCCACAAAAAGTCCTGCATTGACATAAAACCATTTGTGCGTGAACTCGGCGCGAACAGGAATGCGGATGAAATGCCGTAGTCCTTCCCTGTGGTCGTCTGGAAAAATATAACCGCCTTCGGAAAAGCCCCATCGGTAATTATACTCAACACCAGCCAGCAACGACCAATGCTCGTTGAAACTGACTTTGGCGTCCACTCCTGCATTTGCGTGATAGACCTCATCTAATAGTCTTACCGAACCATCCAATACATATCCTATTTTTGTATAAGGAATAATTGACCATTCTTTCGAGTCCTGTGCCTTTGCCGTAAAGCAGCAAAGCAAAGCGATGGCCATTGTGGCCAAAATCCGCTTATTGAAATAAATTGTTTTCATAACTTATTGATTTTGAAATTACAAGATGTTTGTTTTGCAAAAACCAGGGCAAAGATGGTTTTTGTTATGGCTTATTTCGTGATGGTTATCCGATTCGTAAGGGAAACGCCTTGCTTGTCGTGGATGTGCAGCAGATAAACCCCTTCTGGCAATTCCCTTACATCAACTTCATTCGTCCCCCGCACCGTCTTCACCACCTGCCCAAGGGCATTATAAACCTGCACTTCGGCAGCCTCAATGCCATTTATCGTCACCTTTTCCTTGGCAGGGTTGGGATAAACAGAGATTTGGATATGGCTTGCTTCGTTTTCGTCCACTGACATCAAACCGTCCTCGATGAAATTGGTGAACTCGTTCCAATAAGGTGCGCTTTGATAGTCGGCAAGCGTCCCGACGGGAATGTGGATGGGAATATCTCGCGAAACCCCACTAAAAGCATTGTACCAACAATAAGGTGGAACCTCACAATGGACTTTCAGGCAGTTCAGCCTGTCACAGTATTGGAAGACTCCCGATTCAATGGTGTCAACCTCTGACTGGATTTCCACCATTTCCAGGCGGGTGCAATTGTAAAACAAGTCCCACTTGACGGTTTTCAGCGATTTGGGAAGATGGATTTCCGAAAATAGCGTGTTGGTAAAAGCCCATTCTCCAATATAGGAAACATCATCGGGAATATACAAAGCCCCGGTAAAAGAACAGAAATAAAAGGCGTATTTTCCGATATGCTCCAGATGTTCGGGAAGATTCAAGGTGCCGGTGAACGACGAATACTTAAAGGCATAGTCCTCAATAGAGATTACGGATTCGGGAATGACAAGGTGGCCGTGGTTTTCGACACCTACGAACGCTTCCTCTCCAATAATGGCAATATCATTGGGAATGACAGTGGTCTTTGTAGCCTGAATGAGTTTCTTTGTATTCCGCTCGATGAGGGCGTTGCTTTCGGAATAATACACAGGATTGTTCTCATCGACTTCCAAAGTAACGACTTTCGAACAAGCCCAAATGACACCTGGCCCAATATAGGTGACAGACTCGGGAATCCTGAATGCAGTGATTTCCCATAGAGCGCTAAAAGCCTTTTCTCCTATGGCAACCACCGAATTTGGAATGTTGATTTCACCTTTGATGGCCCTACAACCGTTGAAGGCCCAGTTAGCAATGATGGTTACGCCATTGGGAATCTCCAAAGAACCGTTGAATTGATAGCAACCGTCAAAAGCATAATGTCCAATGTAAGTCACAGTGTTGGGGATAACCAAAGATCCTGTCATTCCGCCACATTGCCTAAACGCACCATTATC
>JAEEGK010002953.1_pt1 | contig 42544 bp, 24 predicted proteins | sample 8958771 | NCBI WGS metagenome assembly JAEEGK01 (sample SAMN16246547, study PRJNA631951) | gut metagenome | biome: gut microbiome; feature: rumen; material: SC-attached | host: Bos | place: Iran: Karaj | collected 2018-10
GTATTGCTACTCCACGCTGCCCCTCGACTTGCATGTGTTAAGCCTGCCGCTAGCGTTCATCCTGAGCCAGGATCAAACTCTTCATTGTATATTTTTATAATGCTTAGCTTGTCCTGACGCTGTTTCTATAAAAGAAACTGACGCTCGTTTAAAGTAAAAAGTGTTACACTTTCTCTCGGTACTTGCTTGTACTTCCTTTCAGTCTTTTCAATGAACTTTTTGATGGCCTTTGGGCCGTAAAAATCCCGCTCGTTGCCGAACGGGACTGCAAAGGTACTACCTTTTTTTTAACTAGCAAATTTTTTACGAGAAATTTTCAAAGAATTTTTAAAAATTTTTAATTTGCTATTCAGAATCAATCACTTGCACCAAAAACTTATTTTTTGAGCTTCCCAACAAAGCTCTGAGCGGCCTTGGAGCGGGGTAATATCTGTTTTACGGCACGCTGCCAGGCATCGGCCTCATTCTCTCCCACACCCTTGATGGGGAACACTTCTTCCACCTCCCCAGCCGCGGCCTTGAGGTCAACGGTGAGGGCCACCTGACCGGACACTTCCGTGCGGTCCGTGACGGTAGGGGTAAGCGTAATCACAGGGGCCCCTTCTGCTGCCACGGTGAGCCCGCCGGCTTCCAGCATCTGGGTGAAACGCTGCACCAGCACCGAAGCCGCCTCGGAGGGGATGGCTTCATCGGCCTTTAAAGTATACTGCTGGGCCCTGGCAACAAATGCTGCCAGCAAAAGGATCAAAGTCAGGACAAACTTACGCATACGCATATATATTATTAGTACAAAGGTACGGATTTTTTTCTTTCTGCCAATTTGTCAGTGAAGCGGGATTGGCACGGGCATTGATGAAATCAGGGCACACGCAAATTAAACTAAAAACAAAATATTATGCTGAAACCTTTAGGAACTAGAGTGGTTATCGAGCCCAAAGAGGCCGAAACCATGACCGCCGGGGGCCTCTACATCCCGGACAATGCCAAAGAGAAGCCCCAGCAGGGCGTGATTGTGGCCGTTGGCCCGGGCGCCAAGGACGAACCTATGGAAGTAAAAGTAGGCGACACCGTTCTCTATGGCAAGTACGCCGGCACCGAGGTAACCGTGGAAAACAAGAAGTACCTCATTGTAAAACAGTCTGATATTTTGGCAATCCTCTAAGGAAGGAGATCCCCGATCAAGTCGGGGATGACGATTAACATTATGGCAAAGGAAATCAAATTCAATACCGAGGTTCGCGCCGCTATGAAGGAAGGCGCCGATGCCCTCGCCAACGCTGTCAAGGTTACCCTGGGTCCCAAGGGCCGCAACGTAGTTATCTCCAAAAAGTTTGGCGCACCCCAGATCACCAAGGACGGTGTAACCGTGGCCAAGGAAGTGGAGCTGGAAGACCAGTTCCAGAACATGGGTGCCCAGATGGTCAAGGAGGTTGCCTCCAAGACCACCGACCAGGCCGGTGACGGTACTACCACCGCAACCGTTCTGGCCCAGGCCATTATGGGCGTGGGTCTCAAGAACGTGACCGCCGGTGCCAACCCCATGGACCTCAAGCGCGGCATTGACAAGGCCGTGGCCGCCGTGGTGGAAAACCTCAAGAAGCAGAGCCAGCCCGTGGGCGAAGACTACTCCAAGGTGGAGCAGGTGGGTACCGTGAGCGCCAACAACGACGCCCAGATTGGTAAACTCATCGCCGAGGCTATGGCCAAAGTGAAGAAAGACGGTGTCATCACCGTAGAAGAAGCCAAGGGCACCGAGACCGAGGTAAAGGTTGTGGAAGGCATGCAGTTCGACCGCGGCTACATCAGCCCGTACTTTATGACCAACGGAGACAAGATGGAAGCCGTCCTGGACGACGCCTACATCCTCCTCACGGACAAGAAGATTGCCAATATGGAAGACCTGATGCCCGTGCTGGAGCCCGTGGCCCGCGAAGGCAAGAGCCTCCTGATCATCGCTGAAGACGTGGAAGGCCAGGCCCTGGCCATCCTGGTGGTAAACCGTCTGCGCGGCACCCTGAAGGTAGCCGCCGTCAAGGCCCCCGGCTTTGGTGACCGCCGCAAGGAAATGCTGCAGGACATCGCTGTCCTCACCGGCGCCGTGGTCATCTCCGAGGAGCGCGGCTTCACCCTCCAGAACGCCAACGTCCAGATGCTGGGCAAGGCCGAAAAGGTAACCATCACCAAGGAGAACACCACCATCGTAGGCGGTGCCGGTTTGCAGGCCGATATCAAGGACCGCGCCGACCAGATCCGCGCCCAGATTGAGACCACCAAGAGCGACTACGACCGCGAGAAGCTCCAGGAGCGCCTGGGCAAGCTCGCCGGCGGTGTGGCCGTGATCTACGTAGGTGCCACCACCGAGGTGGAAATGAAGGAGAAGAAAGACCGCGTGGACGACGCCCTGAACGCCACCCGCGCAGCCGTAGAGGAAGGTTACCTGCCCGGCGGCGGTGTCGCTTACATCCGCGCCACCGATGCCCTGAAGAACCTCAAGGGTGAAAACGAAGACGAAACCACCGGTATCCGCATCATCGAGCGCGCCATCGAGGAGCCGCTCCGCCAGATTGCCGCCAACGCCGGCGTGGAAGCTTCCGTCATCATCAACAAGATCCGCGAGGGCAAGGGTGACTTCGGTTACAACGCCCGCACCGGCGAGTACGTCAAGATGTACGAGGCCGGCGTGATCGACCCCACCAAGGTAGCCCGCGTGGCCCTGGAGAACGCTGCTTCCGTAGCCGGTATGTTCCTCACCACCGAGTGCGGCATCGTGGACATTCCGGAGCCCGCTCCGGCCGCTCCCGCCATGCCTGCCGGCGGAATGATGTAATCCATCGGCCCTTATAAACTAATCCCCGAGCTCAAAAGGCCCGGGGATTTTTTTATTGTACCTTTCGGGGAACGAAGTTCACCAAGCCCACGCCCAGGAAGACCAACAGGGAGGCCAGCACTTTCAGGAGGGTGAGCTGGTCCAGGCCCAGCGCCAGGGCAATGATCATAGCAATGACCGGCTGCACATAACTGTACATACACACCACAACCGGCCGCAGCCGCTTCTGGGCAAACGGAATGAGAAAATAAGCGATGAAGGTGGCGGCCACCACCACGTAGATCACGTGCAGCATTATATCGGTGGGCACGGCGGCCAGGTTGGAGGCCTTGAAGGCTCCAAAGGCAAACGGCAGCGACATCAGCGAAGAGAAGAGGAACATCCACTTCATAAAAGTCACCACCGAATACCGCTTGATGACGGGTTTGAAGATGCCCACATAGGAGGCAAAACTCAACGTATTTACGAGCATGCCCAGGATGCCCCAGATGGAAGTGGAATCGGCCCCGGAGCGGATGGAAACGCTGTTGAAGATGAGGATGAAAACGCCCACCAGACTCAAGGCTATGCCGGCCACCCCGCTCCAGGTAATCTTCTCTTTGATGACCAGGGCCGATATGATCAGCGTCATAATGGGGCTGAGGGTGCTCATGATGGAGGCGTCGATGGCCGTGGTCTGGGTGATGGCAAAGAGGAAGGAAATCTGCGTCAGGAAGAGCCCCAGGAAGGAAGCCACCGCCACCTTCCCTATGTCCTCCTTCTTAAGATGGTCGTGCGGAGCCGTAAACAGAGACCAGATCCAGAACAGGGCCGTGGCCCCGAAAGAACGCAAACAAAACAGCGCCATGGGCGTAATATTCCCGTCAATGGCAATATTCTTGCAACTGATGATATTGAAACCAAAGATGGCGTAGGCGGCAAAGCACGCCAAGTTACCCGCCAGGGCTCCGTCGTTTTCTTTCATGGCTAAGCTTTTTGGCGCACAAAGATAGCTATTTTCAACAAGATAATTTGTAACTTTGTAGGATATGGAATACATTAAAGATCAATACTTCGAAGGGGAGCGTCCCCTGTACGCCCGACGCGAGGGCCTGAAACTGGAAAACGTCTCCATCGGCCCGGGCGAATCCTCCCTCAAAGAAGGCGCAAACATAGAGGCCGAAAACTGTGAATTCAACGGAAAGTACCCCTTCTGGGAGTGCGACGGCTTTACCATCCGCCATTGCATTTTCCGGGAAGGTGCCCGCGCGGCCCTCTGGTATACACGCCACTGCAAAATGTTCAACACCCTGGTGGAAGCTCCCAAGATGTTCCGCCGCATCACGGATACCTATCTGGAAAACGTCCAGCTCACCAATGCCCAGGAGACCTTCTGGGACTGTGACGGCGTAAAGCTCCGCAATGTAGAGGCCCAAAAGGCCGATTACATCTTCATGCACACGGACAACATAGACGTGGAGAACCTGAACCTCCAAGGCAACTACTCGTTCCAGTACTCCAAGAACGTGGTCATCCGCAACTCCAACCTGGATACCAAGGATGCCTTCTGGGAGAGCGAGAACGTAACGGTATACGACTCCCGCATCCAGGGAGAGTTCCTGGGCTGGTATGCCAAGAATCTCCGCCTGGTCAACTGCCATATTGGCGGAACCCAGCCCCTGTGCTACTGCGAGAACCTGATTCTGGAAAACTGCACCTTCGAGCCCGACGCAGACCTGGCCTTCGAGTACAGCAGCGTGCAGGCCACCGTGAAGGGAAACATCGTTTCGGTGAAGAACCCCCGCAGCGGCCGCATCCAGGCCGATTCCATTGGCGAAATCATCCTGGACCAGAACATCAAAGCCCCCGGAGACTGCGAAATCAAAACCTTATCATAAATTATGTACAACTTCGACGAGTGTCCCCCGCGTCAAGGGACCGAAAGCGTAAAATGGGATGAGTTTCCCGGCACGCTGCCCATGTGGGTGGCCGATATGGACTTCCGCATTGCCCCCGAGATCCAGCAGGCCCTGCAAAAGAGGCTGGACCACGGCGTGTTTGGCTACGAACTGCTGCCGGACAGTTATTTTGAGGTAATGGGCCGATGGTTCAGCTCCCGGCACGGCTGGGAGGGAATCAGCCGGGAGAATATCGTTCCCACCACCGGTGTGATTGCGGCCTACAGCGCCGCCATCAAGGCGATGACCGTACCCGGAGACAAGGTGCTGGTGATGACTCCCTGCTACAACGCTTTCTTCCCCGCCATCCGCAACAACAAGTGCCTCCAGCAGGACTGCCCCCTGCAGTACGACGGCAAGCACTTCATAGTGGACTGGGACCTCTTCGAAAAGTTGGCGGCCGGCTGCAAGGTTTTCCTCCTGTGCAACCCCCACAACCCCGTGGGACGCGTGTGGACCAGGGAAGAACTGCTCCTGATGGCCGAGATTTGCCGCCGGAACGGAGTCTTTGTGATCTCCGATGAGATTCACTGCGAACTCACCTACCCCGGTCACGATTATACCCCCTGGGCCACCCTGCCGGAGGAATACGTGAAAGACTCCGTCTCCTGCATCTCCCCTACCAAGGCCTTCAACATAGCCGGCATCCAGATTGCCAATATCTATGCGGCCCATCCGGAGATTCTCAAGAAGATGGACCGGGCCATCAACGACAACGAGTGCTGTGACGTGAACGTGTTCGGCGCCACCGCCCTGCAGGCCGCCTACGGCCAGGGCGGGCCCTGGCTGGACGAACTCCGGAACTACCTCTACCACAACGCCCGCACCGTGTGCTGCTACCTGGAAGACGAAATGCCTCAGATCACCTGCCCGCCGCTGGAAGGAACGTACCTGATGTGGCTGGACTGCCGCGCCGCCCTGAAGCCTGCCGAACCGCTGGAAGGCTTCTCTGAGCGATTTGCGGGCCACCTCAGGGAAAAGCACGGCCTGGTGCTCAGTACCGGAACCATTTACGGCGCCAGCGGAGAAGGCTTCGAGCGCCTCAACATCGCCTGCCCCAGAACCCGCCTGCTGGACGGCCTGGAACGCTTGAGAGACGGTATAAAATCTTATCAGAATGCGTAAGTTTTTGATTTGGATGGCCGCTGCTGCGGCCATCGTGGCCTGCGGGCCCAGGAAAACGGCCGTTGAAACGCCTTCGGCCCAGGAATTTGCCGAATACGTAAAGGCCTATACCGGCGGCATCGTGGGAGAGGATGCCATCATCCGCATCAACCTGGCCCGGGAAGCTGCCCAGCAACCCACCGAGGGTCTTTTCACCATCCAGCCTAAAGTGCAGGGCAATACGCAGTGGGCCACCCCCACCACCGTAACCTTTACGCCCGAAAGCCTGAAGGCCGGAGAGACTTATACCATCAGCTTTGCGCTGGACAAAGTGCTCCCGGACGCCCCCTCGCCCTTTACCTTCAGTATGGCCGTCCGCGGCAGGAGCGAAGAGGAGCCGGAAGCCGGCGAGCCCGACAACGGCCGTCCCTTCCAGGTATCCAAGGCCGAACTGAAAGAAAACCTGGTGGAAGTGACGTTCTCCAAGGCTCCGGCCAACGCCACCGTCAAAGGCCTGATAGAACTGGAGGGCGCCGCCCGCAGTTATGTACAGGTAGAGGACAAGATAGTCAAAGTACACTTTGAGAACCAGAAGGCAGACTTGGTGCTCACCTTGGACAAGAACCTCAAGGACGCCGACGGCAACACCTTGGGAGAGACCTTCCAGCGCAACTTCACCCTGAACGAGCCCAAGCCCGCCGTGGAACTGCTGGTGAGCGGCAACATCCTTCCGGACAAGAACCAGCTCCTCCTCCCCTTCCGCGCCGTGAACCTGAGCGCCGTGGAGGTACGCATCATCAAGATTTACGAGAAAAACGTGCTCTCCTTCCTCCAGGAAAACGACCTGGGCGGTTCCGGCAGCCTGCGCCGCAGCGGCCGTTTGGTATACCGCGGAGACGTGCAGCTGGACGCTTCCAAGAACCTGCACAAGTGGAATACCCACACCATTTACCTGGGCGGCCTCATCCGTCAGGAGCCCGGTGCCATTTACCGGGTGCGCCTGAGCTTCCGCCAGGACCAGAGCCTGTATGGCGGCAAGGAACCCATCGTGAGTGCCCAGGCCCTCACCGGCAAGCCCACCCCGGCCGACGAAGCCGAGTGGGACAAGGCCAACCCTTACTTCTGGGACAACGATTACGACTGGGAAGAGTACGAATGGGAAGAGAGCGACGACCCTACCAAGCCGTCCTACTATATGGACAGCGACCGGTTCCCCGCCATCCAGCTGCTCTCCAGCGACCTGGGCCTGATGGCCGAATACGCAGACGGCAACACCCTCTGGGTGGCCGCCACGGACCTCCTCACCGCCAAGGGTCTCCCCGGCGTGAACCTGGAAGTGTATGACTTCCAGCTCCAGAAGATGGGAGAAGCCAAGACCGACAGCAAGGGTCTGGCCCAAATCACTGTAAACCACAAGCCCTTTGCCGTAGTGGCCAAGGCCGGCGGCAGCACCTCTTACCTGAAAGTCACCAACGGCAACGAGCGTTCGCTGAGCCGTTATGACGTGGGCGGCGAAACCGTGCAGCAGGGCATCAAGGGCTTCGTGTACGGAGAGCGCGGCATCTGGCGCCCCGGAGACACCATGCACCTCACGCTCATCCTCCAGGACAAGGGCAAGAACCTGCCCGAAGGCCACCCGGCCACCCTGGAACTGTATACCCCCGAAGGCCAGTTCTACACCAAGCAGGTGGCCAAAGGCACCGACGGCTTCTTCAGCTACGAGGTAACCACCAAGGCCGATGATCCCACCGGCTACTGGAACGCCTACTTCAAGGTGGGCGGCAGCACCTTCCACAAGACCCTGCATGTGGAAACCGTGAAGCCCAACCGCCTCAAGATTACCACGGCCTACCCTGAAATGCTGGAGGCCGACGGAACCAGCACCCTGCGGGTAGCCGCCAGCTGGCTCTCCGGCGGTGCAGCCTCCGACTGCAACGTAAGGGCCGATATGACCCTCCGCAAGGCCAACGTCCCCTTCAAGGGCTTTGAGAAATACAACTTCAACAATCCGGCTTCCCAGTTCACCACGGCGGAATACCTGCTCTTCAAGTCCCGCCTGGACGGCACCGGCAACACCTCCGTGAAACTGCAATTCCCGGCCGCCGAAGGCGCTCCCGGCCTGCTGCAGGCCTTTGTGGTAACCAGCGTAGAGGAACCCGGCGGAGACGAGAGTTTCACCACCGAGACCCTTCCCTACTCCCCTTACAGCGCGTATGTAGGCATCAAGGTACCGGAGGGCGACTTCCTGGAAACCGACAAAGACCAGCCTATCCAGATGGCCGTCGTGGATGCCCACGGCAAACGCGTCAAGGGCCACCAGATTGAATACGTAGTGTTCAAGACCGGCTGGAACTGGTGGTGGGAGAATCCCGGCGGAGAACTGGATTCCTACGTAAAGGGCAATTCAGTAACAAAGATTGCCTCCGGCACCCTTACTTCCGGGGCCGATGACACCGGCATCAACCTCCGGGTCAACTACCCCGACTGGGGCCGCTACCTCATCCTGGCCAAGGACCGGAACTCCGGCCACGTAAGCGGATCCTTCGTAACCGTTGACTGGCCCGACTACCGCGGCCGCGCCAACCGCCAGGATCCCGAAGCCCTTACGATGCTTACCATCTCCACCGACAAGCCTTCCTACCAGGTGGGCGAGAAGGCCACGGTGTACATCCCCGCCGCCAAGGGCGGTCAGGCCCTGGTATCCCTGGAGAACGCCGGCGGCGTGCTGCAGCGGGAATGGGTGAGCCTGTCGGAAAAGGATACCCCTTACAAGTTTACCGTAGAGCCCGGTATGGCTCCCAACATCTACGTGCACGTAACCCTGCTGCAGCCTTATGGCGCCACGGAGAACGACCTCCCGCTGCGAATGTACGGCGTCCAGCGTGTGAAGGTGGAGAACCCCGCCTCGCACCTGGAACCGGTGGTTACCCTGCCGCAGGTGCTGCACCCGGACGAGGAATTCACCGTCAAGGTGACCGAGAAGTCCGGCAAGCCTATGACCTACACCCTGGCCATCGTGGATGAAGGCCTGCTGGACCTGACGGCCTTCAAGACTCCAAACCCATGGGACTATATGTACAAGAACGAAGCCCTGGGCGTCAAGACCTGGGACCTGTACGACCAGGTAGTAGGCGCCTTCAGCGGCAAGTTCGCCCCCATCGCTTCCATCGGCGGCGACCAGGAGAACATTGTATCGGCCCGAAAAGACAATCGCTTCAATCCTGTGGTGCTGTTCCTGCAGCCCAAGACGGTGGACAGGAACGGAGATGTCCTCAAACTTAAGCTTCCCACCTATGTGGGCAGCGTGCGCGTGATGGTGGTGGCCGGCCACGAAGGTGCTTTCGGCAATGCCGAGAAGACCGTTCCCGTCCAGAATCCGCTGATGGTGGTGACCACCCTGCCGCGCGTGCTGGGCATCAACGAGGAGTGCCAGATTCCGGTGAACGTGTTTGCGATGGAAGACGGCGTCAAGGAAGCCCAGGTATCCGTAAAGGTGGACGGTCCGGTGAAACTGGAAGGCCCTGCCTCCCAGAAACTTACCTTTGCCGAAAAGGGTGACCGGCTGGTGAAGTTTGCCCTCAAGGCCACCGGCGAGGAAGGCGTGGCTCACATTACGGTGGAAGCCGCCGGCAGCGGCCACAAGGCCAGCGAGACCATAGCCCTCACCGTTCAGAATCCCCAGCCCGAGATTGCAACGGTAACCCGCTTCTCCCTCAAGCCCGGCGAGAGCCGCACCGTAGGGAGCGGCACGCTGCAGCTGGCCGGATTCCCCGCCCCGGACGCCCAAGCCTGGTACATCAATATGCGCGACTACCGCTACGAGTGCGGCGAACAGCTGAGCGCCCGCGGCCTTACTATGGTGAGCCTCCTGCCTATGCTGTCCGAGAAAGAGGCAGCCGGAGCCAGGGCCCTCATCCCTACCCTTATCAACAAACTGTACGCCCGTCAGAATGCCGACGGCGGCTTTGGCTACTGGAGCGGCAGCCGAAGCGACATATGGGTGAGTTCCATGGCCGGTCACTTCCTCACCGCCGCCTCCAAGGCCGGCTTTGAAGTGAACAGCGGCGTCATCAAGAACTGGAAAGCCTATCAGAAGAAGATGAGCCAGGTGTTCCGCGTGGCCGGAGACAACTTCTTCTCCAACCTGGACGAAGCCTACCGCCTGTACACCATGGCTCTCGCCGGAGAGGCCCAGGTATCCGGTATGAACCGCCTCAAGGAAGCCTCCAAGATTGGAGACCGCGCCCGTTATATGCTGGCCGGGGCCTATGCCCTGAGCGGCAAGGTCACCCTGGGACAGGGCCTGCTGGAAGGCATTGGCAAGGACTTCCCGGAATACGAGCCTTACAACCTCACCTACGGAACCGGCTACCGGGACCGTATGGTGGCCCTGGACGCCCTGGTTCTCTGTGAGAACATAGCCGAGGCCCTCTCCTTGGCCAGCGAACCTGCAGAGCGTTCTATGAGCACGCAGGAGACCGCCTTTGCCGCCGTGGCCTACCGCCACCTCTACGACAAGGTGCCCGCTTCCGAGCTCAAGGTAACCCTTGGGGAAAAAGCCGTCCAGGCCCAGAAGAGCCTGGTGGAGAACCTCTCCGGGGAGCAGGTTGTGAAGAACAACTCCAACGGTACGGTGTACGGCACCCTGATCAAGACGCAGCGCAGCGCTGTCAGGACCGCCACCTCCAATGGCCTCAAGCTGGAAATCAAATACACTTCGGCCGAAATCGGCGCCACGGTGAACCCCGCTTCCCTGCCCCAGGGAACGCGCTTCATCGCCACGGTCAAGGTAACCAACACCTCCAGTGCCAAGGCTTACGAGAACCTGGCCCTCAACTTCCCCGTGGCTTCCGGCTGGGAAATCCAGAACGACCGGCTCACGGGCGGTTCCGGCGAGGAGAGTTATGACTACAAGGACATCCGCGACGACCGCGTGAACTGGTTCTTTGCCCTGCCCGCCGGCCGGCACAAGACCTTCACCGTGCAGCTGCGAGCCGCCTATGAAGGCCGATATATGCTGCCGTCCGTAGTGGCCGAGGCTATGTATGAGCCGGCCATCCAGGCCGCCACCGCCTCCGGCACGGCCCTAGTAACCCAATGATGGCCGGACAACCCGACCATAAAAAGAACCGTCATCCCCGGCTTAGACCGGGGATCTCTATAGGGTTGGCTGTAATCCTTCTGGCCTACCTCTTTTGTCTGCCCCGGAACCTGTTCAAGGACACGGTGTACTCCACCGTGGTGGAGAGTGCCGAGGGTGAGCTCCTGGGCGCACGCATCGCGGAGGACGGGCAGTGGCGGTTCCCGCCCTGCGACACCGTACCGGAGCGTTTTGCCACCGCACTGGTCCAGTTCGAGGACCGGCATTTCCGGTGGCATCCCGGCGTGAACCCCGTGGCTATGGGCCGCGCGCTTGTGCAGAACCTCCGAAGCGGCCACGTGGTGAGCGGCGGCAGTACCATTACTATGCAGGTCATCCGCCTCAGCCGCCAGAAAGAGCGCACCGTAAAGCAAAAACTCATAGAATCCGTACTGGCCACGCGCCTGGAACTGCGTTACTCCAAACGCCGCATCCTGGCGCTATATGCCTCCCACGCCCCCTTCGGAGGCAATGTGGTGGGATTGGAAGCGGCCGCCTGGCGCTATTTTGGCCGGCCGGCATCTGAACTGTCCTGGGCCGAAGCCGCCACCCTGGCGGTCCTGCCCAACGCACCGGCCACCCTGCACCTGAGCCGCGGCCGGGAGGAACTCCTGCAAAAGCGCAACCGTCTTCTCAAGCGCCTGCTGGAGCACGGAGACATAGGGGCCGATACGTATGCAGCGGCCCTGGAAGAGCCGCTGCCCCAGGCACCGCTGCCGCTGCCTGCTTTTGCTCCGCATTATGTCGAGAACTGCCCCAAGGGCGTCCGTACCCGCACTTCGCTGCGGATAGGACTGCAGAAAGCCGTGACGGCCGTGGCGGAGCGCCAGTCCGACGACCTGGCCCGGGAAGGCGTGTCCGACCTGGCCGCCGTGGTAATGGACAACCGCACCGGCGAGGTGGTGGCCTATGTGGGCAATGCCTCCCCCTACCGCGAACGGCCCGGCGTGCAGGTAGATATTGCTTCCTCTCCAAGAAGCACCGGCAGCATCCTCAAGCCCTTCCTGTATGAGGCCGCCCTGGAGGAGGGCCTCATCCTTCCCCGTACGCTGCTTCCCGACATCCCGGTGAACCTGGGCGGTTTTGCCCCGCAGAACTTTGACCGGCAGTTCTATGGCGCCGTACCGGCCGCCGAAGCCCTGGCCCGCTCCCTCAACGTTCCGGCTGTGTTCCTCCTGCGGCAATACGGCGTGCCCAAGTTCTACTCCCTGCTGCAGGCCCGGGGCCTAACTACCCTCACCCGCAGCCCCGAGACCTACGGCCTTTCCCTCATCCTCGGCGGAGCCGAAGGCCGCCTGGACGAGATCACCGCCGCTTACTCCGCCCTGGCCGGCACCGACCGGCCATCTCTGGCCACCTGGTACACCCTGGACGCCCTTAAGGAGGTCAATCGGCCCGACGAGTTGGACTGGCGGCTTATCCGTTCCGTTCGCAAGGCGGCGTGGAAGACCGGCACCAGTTACGGCTTCCGCGATGCCTGGGCCGTGGGGATGACACCGGAATACACCATTGGGGTCTGGGCCGGCAATGCCGAGGGCCAGGGCGTTCCGGGCCTTACCGGAGCCCGCACCGCCGGTCCCGTGATGTTTGACATCCTGGGCCTCCTCCCTGCCTCCAACGACTGGTTCGAGATGCCCGGTCAAGCCGGGCATAACGAAAACTCCGACCGGTCATCTCTTGCCAAAGTCTGCGTTGCCTCCGGCTACCTGGCCGGTCCTGAATGTCCTCAGACGGAGGAGCTGCTCCTTCCTTCGGCCTGCCTGGAGAGCGACCCCTGCCCCTATCATCGGAACGGGGAATTTGTGCTGCCTCCGGCTATGGAATGGTTTTACAAGCCGCATCATCCGGAGTATGTGGGAGCCGGCAAGAAAGGCGCATCGGCCCAGGCTATGGAGTTTATCTATCCCAGTTCCGGCACCGTCCTATACCTTCCCCGCCAACTCTCCGGCGAGGTGGAAGGCGTGGTGTTCCGCGTGGCGCACCATAGCACAGATGCCACCCTCTGGTGGCATCTGGATCAAAGTTTTGTGGGAGAAACCCGTTTTATCCACGAACTGCGGCTGGCCCCCGCTCCCGGCCGTCACACCCTCACCGTAGTGGATCAGGACGGCAACACCACCACCGTCCGCTTCACCGTTGCGGAATAACTACCGCCAGCGGTGGCCGATATCCCAGTGGATGGCGTATTCGAATGTGGTCCTGTCGGCCGGGAGGTCGAATTCTTCCAGGATGAGGTCTTTGGCCTCCGGATATTCTTCCAGCCACTTTCCGGCCATTACCACAAAGCGCTCTGTTGCTATCTCATAGAACACCCTTCCCCGGGGCTTGTTTTCATAAGGGCCGATAAAGGGGCCCGAGCCATCTCCGTGATGTTTTTGCCGGTTGTACTCTTTGCGCCATACGTCTTCGTGCAGTTCCGAACAGCTGATACGACCTTCGGAAGCGTTGGCCTGGGTATAATCCCGGAGCGGGTGGGAGACTACTCCAAAGAGTTCTTTCCATGCCACGTTATACCAGAAGATGCCCACTTTAGGGTCTTCTCCATGGCCCCGATTGGCTTCCATAAAACTGATCATTTGGGCATAGTCCTTCTTGGAGGCTTCCTGGAGTTTATGAGGAAGCTCTTCATGGGAAGGAAGAAGCTCGTTGATGATAGAGATGACCACGGCATAGTCTTCCCCTTCTTCATAATAATATAGAAGCATACCGCTTCCATTAAAGCGGCGCTCCCAGTATTCCGGGAAGGAAGGATCTACCAGGGCCGGCGACCCCAAGCCGGAGAGCGGATGCTCCTGGATATCCTTCATCAAGGCCTTCACCTGCTCTGCATAGGGCACACTCCGGCCCTTCAGACACTGGTACTGGTATTGGGCTTTGGAGCTCAGGTACAGTTTCATAGCGCGTCAACGTCTGTTACCTCTATAAGCTGCCCCGCCGCCATCTGAAGGGTGGCTTCCCGGATATCTTTCATAGCGGAGCTATTACCCAGAATTTCAAGCCGACGCTGGAGGGCATTGTACTCATTGAGGGGAAGGAGCACCGCACCCGTATCCCCTTTCGTTATAATAAGAGGTTCCTCCGTGAGGAGCACATTGTCATAGTACTGTTTAATGTTTGCCCGGAAGGCCGATATGGACGTCACTTGCATAGTACAATATTTTGTACAAAAATACGCACAAAACCTGAGAAGTGCAAAAAAATCGACCTCTCCGAAGAGAGGCCGATGGAAAAAATGGTTACCAGTTAGTTATGCTGGAGAAAATATAAATCGGTTATTACGCTTCTTAATCCATGACATAGTCTGAGACTGCCTTGTATGTGAATCCGCTGATGAGCATGGAGTGATCAGTTCCAACCTCGAACTCTATGGACTTGGTCGTAGTGATGGGAGTAAAGGTAGGTTCATATTCCGTATCATCCTTAAATGCCACCCAACTATAGAATGTTGCATTACCATCATACTTGAAATACTGATGTCCCTCAGTTGGTGTCACTTTCTTGGGCAAATTGTCTTTTGGAATATTGAAACCTGAGAAAAAGAAACGCTGATTCTTCCAAACATCTGAAGAACCCTGAATGTCGATATTACCCGACTTCATAGTGAGGCGGTATGTTCCACCTAAGACATTGTCAACATCCTGAGGATCAACGCCCAAGTATATTCCCTTCTGGGCAACCACCACAGGCGCAGGGGCTTCATCAAGTGGCTCTATGGTTAACGTAAAATAGGACTCATCTATACTAGAGGAGGAGACGTTGGGGGTGAGGGTTAGAATCTTCGAACTACCATCTACTGTTGACCAGGCATTGATATTATCTGTAGTGACATAATATGAGTGAATGCGCGTCTTTTTGGCCGTCAAGCGATAATTAATAAATGTTTCTGTAACATAACCAACAGCATGCAACTGAATGGCTACGGGAGTATTTGGACTCCCGTTAGTAGACATATTAATCTCGTGATAAGTGGCGTCACCGGAAGAATCGCGCGCTTTAACAGCGACATAGTTAGCGAATGACGAAGGGGAACCACCATGGGTACTCAGGTAAAGCCCTGAGTTATTGCTGTTTGCCGATGTCGTAAGATACTTATGCTCATCGGTAGCATCGGTTATCTTAATGGGGGTTGGTTTGTTCGGATAGGTAGGATCTTCGTAGTAGCCAAAGATAACGCCACGGCCGGTTGTCTTGGCATTACTTTCCCTCTGGACACGTCCAAAAGCAACGTTAGACCAAAATCCTGCGTCATTACCGTTACCAGTCATTTTAAACTGTATACCATTCAAGAAGCCATAAGACTTGGAAGGCTTGTCCTTATTGAAACGATAAGGCTTTATGGTGATGGTGTTGTAATTGCGTGCTGTTATCTGAACGGATATGTCTCCACCTGTACCAGTCGTCCTGAAATACAGGGTATTCTCGTTGTCAGAAGGTGTGAAGGTATAGACTGTGGGGTCGTTTGTATTGACAACATTATGCCCTTCCTCGATATTCTTATCACGGTCGTTGATAAGGCCACGAACCGTAAGGGTAAGCGTGGGCCAGTTACCACTCTCATCCTTTTGGACACGGAAAGCGAACGGAATGCTCACGTTACCCTCCTGTGGCACTTCTGCAGGTATGGCACCGTCACTCAGGGTTCCCAGAGCGCGGTTGGAAAAGTCGTCGTGTTCAGTATAGAAATACTTACTGGCCACCCATACCGTAGTTTCATTATGGACACAGTTGGTTTTAAACTTGCACTTAAAGGAACGCCACTGACGATCGTGATCATCCTTGTAGGGGGTGGTTTTCTGGTTGTCTTGATAATCTTCCCAAGTTAGGGTTTTGACAAACTGGAAGGACGTCTTTCCTACGTACTTGCTATACTGCTGAGCCTGAGCCGGCTCCATTCCAGAAATATCCACAATGGACGTGCCGCTTCGAACGGGCAAATTATTATCTGCCTCTTCTGTGGGGGTAAGGGTAAGATCCTGCGCTTCAATATAAAACTCCAGCGGGAACATAGAACTGACAAGGCCCTCTGGTATGCTGATAGTAACCACCTGATTTTCATCCTTGTCGGCATCTATCACCTTGTTATCACATTCCACCTTCATCTCCTGTACAGGCTGCACGGTTACCACCACATCACGGTACAACCTTCCGGTGGCTTTTCCGTTAGCGTCCCTGTGTGTTCCGGTTATGCGAATGGCTTGGGAACGGATGGTTTTTCCTGGAGCAACAGTAGAAAAATAGATAGGCCGCCAGCCATAGTTGGATGCCTCTTCATCATCTTCAACCTCTCCTAATCTAAGTCCATAGATAATATCCGAGCCTCCATCTTCAGCAGTAAGCAACCTCGCGCTGATATTATCATCATTCAAATCCGGCGAGCCATCAGCAGCCTGAGAGTAATACACATGCAAATCCTCTACAGGATGGTCTTCATCGTTCTCATCAATGAAGTTATAGGACATCTTGGTCAGGTGCAAACGGCCCACGCCATCGGATATTTCAGAGAGATGCCCCGTGGTAATATCTGCCGATACATCTGCACTGCCGGCACTCTTGGACGCTCCTTCAGGTGTATCATATCCCTTGGAGAGAATCTGGGTAATCTTTATCTGATACTTAAAGTTACGATAGATAGGATAGTAACGGGATTCAAACTCTTCTTGATCCTGCGTAGGGCTCAGATTATGAACCGTTTCCATTAAATCTACCTTATAGAAGTAATTGCCTTCGTCTTTGTACTTTTTAGTCTTTCCACAGATATCACAGACCTCCTCACTAATAACCTCATTTCCTTCATTACGGTAGTGACCGTATACGATAACATACGTAGGTGGAACGCTCTCCGTGGGCTCTGGCCGCTCGTACAGATACACTGCGTGGCCGGCATCATTCTCAGCAGCGTCCAGACTAGCCTTGTCGAGATAGGCCAGCGCCACCCGATCTCCATCTTTGAAATTACTCTCTCCGGTAGAAGGATCGGTGACGGGCTTTTTAAACTCGTCAATGTCCGGCATCGAACTGTCAAAAGTGGTTCCAGCAGGCAGGTTGGCCGGATATTTCATATTCTGCAGCTCGTCAAAATCCAATTCCTCATACCCCCTGATAAAGCCAGTTTGGGCACTGTAAGGGACTATGGCGCCACGGGAAGGAAAATTCACTACGGCCAAGCTGTGAGGCGTGAAATTGGAGTCTTCGGCCGGATCTGCATACAATAATATCTTAGCCCAGTTGCGGATAAGGGAAATGTTTTGGAACCGGGCCTCATCCCGAGGATCCAGAACAAAGCCGTCAAATACCGTATCGGGGTCCTGTAATTCGTGCCCATACTTATCGACGATATTATCCTTGCTGTTTCTAAGGGGCCGAATACCGTCAGGCAGGTCTATCATCTGCCAATATGCCTTCTCTCCCAAGCCCTGGTTCAATTGAGACATACGGACAGGAAGGACAGCCGTGTCGTAACCAAATGGCATGAATTCCGGTCCATTACCAATGAGATGCACAGTTCTGGGGCTCTCAGCTATGGTAAGACTTGCCGTATAGCTATAGACTGGAACGGTATGGTTTACCATGATTTCCTGATACTCACCAGTATCGGGATTAATTATGGTCTTAGGGACTGTTATAGTCTCCTGGCCAATCTTGATGGAGCCGTCTAAATTTGTATCCAGATTGGCTTTCACATACTCTTTCAGATAACCGGAACTGCCAAAAACAGCCAAATACAAGTTTTGCAAATCTGCATTCTCCAAACTACCACCATCGTCCAACACCTTTGTGCTGGGAGAAATGGGCTCTGACCCCCGCATGGTGAAATGAACCGAGACTTTCTCCCCTTCCACACCGGAGGGCGTAGCAGGATCCACTGCCTCCGGTTCACGGACGCAGGACATAAGGGCCAAGGCCGCTGCCACTATAATCCATTTACTCTTCATCATTCATCACCTCCCCATCTGGGCGAATCTGCCCATACATACGTGTCAGGTTTTTTAGTTTCCGGGTTTATAAATCTTTCATCTCCCCAATACCAGGAATCGTAAACGCAGCGCAACAAAGCACGGCTTTTGTCTACCAGTTCAGATTCTTTAGCATCTCGGACTTCTCCCGTATCCTTGTTCACACGGACAGGACCATTGGCCGACCAATAGTTTCCACCAAACTGCCATTCAAAGACACCGTTGGCAGAGAGTTGAGCGGCAAACTTAATCTCGCCCTTCGTAGGCAACCTCCAACGGCCAGCAGGGAACCCGTTTTCCTGGAAGGCAGCACATCTCCACCGAGCCTGTTCCAGCGTTACGCCATCATACTCCGAGCCACTGAACTTAGTGGATATCTGGAAAGAGGGAGCAATCATATTCTCCGTTCGCGATTCCGGGTCGGTAGGATAGTAATGTAGAAGTCCCCTCTCTCCTTCATCCAAGACCAGTTTCCCTTTATTGTCGGGATGCACTGATTTTGCATCGCGGAATACACGAGGAATAACGCTTTCGTTTACGCGGGGATCTCCCAGAACAAATTCTGAGCCCTGTGGCAGGACAGTTGTTGTAATCCGGTACATATCCGTTCCACCGCTGGAATAGTGAACCACGCGCCAAATATTCTCATTCCGATAATCCATATCGGTTTTCCAATCAGAATATTGTTCAAACTGCTTCTTGGTTAATTGAGCGTTGTCTACCCACACGTATCCATATGGCGACTCAGCCTTCTTTGGAGCATCGTTGGGAGTATACGTAAGATAGATACCGGGGTACTGAATAACCGTCTGAACTCGCCTGAATTCAGTGTCTTCGGGTTTATCATCGTGGACCAGCGTGTATCTGATAGTATAAGGCGAATAATCGAAATAGTTCTTGTCCTTATAATCGTTAACGAGATCGTGATGAATCACAATGGCTTCTCCCGTATCTGTAAACCAGTCCTTCTCTTCTCCGTGAAAACGTTTATAAACGGCCTTGCGGTGCGCCTCATCAAAGTTCAGGTATCTGGTTCCCTTAGGGAAAATATCATCTTCCCCCGCCACCGTAATGGTGCCACCCATAGCATCACCTGATGTTACCGTTCCGTCGTACGGTCTACCTACGCGGATATCCGTAATGCGAACGGGGTGAGAACTAACATAGGGCATAGTCGCACTGTTCTCGTTGTAAACATAGCTGGTATCCTTGTCTATAGACAAGTAACGGGCGTTACCAATCTTTGCGTGTTTCACCACCACATTCTTGTCTTGCCAGTAGAAAATCTGCAAGCCGGCAGCGGTTAGCGGGGCCTTATCATCGTCCGTTTCCGTACCCAGGATACTTACGTAAATATCTACGTGATACCAGTTGTTGCGCACAAACTGTTTTAAGTACTCTTCCCGGTAATCGTTGGGGATGAGCACCTTATAGTAGAAAGACTTTTGCGTATATTCGCCAAGGGTACGTTTCCAAGGAAGCACCAACTTCAGATAAGGTTCCTTGTCTGGAGCATTGGTTGAACCGTATTCCCACTTCTGGGGATACATATAGAAAGGATAGGTGTTATAGAAATCTCCGTTTTGGGGGGCCACCGGCTCGTACTGGTCATCCGTCCCTGGCTTAAGCGTAAAGAATACGGAAGGGTCGTTCCTATAACTGAAGTAATCTGTTCCGGCAGGGGCTTCCAGCTTGCCTGCCAGAGTAGTTCGTTTTACTCCGTCAACCAAATAAATCTCCATATCCCCCAACATCGGTTCCCACACATCGTTTCCCATAGAAACGAACGGAGCGACCTTCACGCCCACCGTCATCTTACAGGCCAGGCGCTCTAATGCGATGTTTCCCACGGCCGACAGTACCTGATTCCTTCCTCTGAGAGCCATCGTAGCAAGACCCGTCATCACGAAATTGGGCTGCGCATGGTTGGTGGTAGGATTCAGTTTGGTAGAACTGGGGATCACAAAATCGGTAACTCTTTCTTTTGCATACAATTTCGGAAGCGACGTGCCGGACAAGCCAGCCTCCTCTTCAATCAAATTCCCCGGCCAATTCACAACGGCAAACACAGTACACTTCTCCGTCTCACCCGGGAAAAAGAGTTGCTCAATCTCTCCCGAATTAAAGGACAGGCGAAGTAAGTCATTCTTAATCTTTTCTTTACCGGCAGCATATTCTATCCGATAATGGTAAGAAGCATCCTCATCTGTTTTCTCCCCAGGGTAAAAGAAGAGATCTATCTTGGATATCCAGTTCTCATGGTAAGTTTCATCTATGCCATCCTGGGTGTAAATGTTCTCCCCTTCATCATCAGCTTTGGTCGCTTTCTCGGGGTCTCCGGTAGAGAGCCGAATCTCTATATACGGGCCAGTAATAGCCTCTTCTCCCGCTTCGTGCTGGCAAGAGAAGAAAAATAGTGCCAAAGGCAACAGATATGCAAGGCGGCGCATCATCTGTGAAAACGGTATCGGGTATCTATGATTTCTGAATTAGCATCTATCTCACGGCCATTCATCTCCACGGTAAAAGAAAGCGTAAGAGTGGTTTCTATCTCTGGAAGATTCTCCGTATCCACTCCGCTTTTGGCCTCAATGAGGATGGAAATATTACCATTATCACGGGTGGGGTTTATCTCGATTCGCTCCGGCTTCACATTATAAAAACTGGGAGCACCCTCAGGACGAATATACAGCAATCCCCCCACCGGAGTAGAAATGGTGAGATTTCCTTTAACAGGAACACCAGGTTTGAGTTTCAGTTCCCGATAGGCACCTTCGCTCAAAACTTCTGCTCCCGTTTCGTCCACGACGAACTTGCTTGTAACTGTAATGGCCTGGTCGGAGAAATCGATATAATAATCTGTCTTATCCCACGGCTGGGCCGCCAAGGAGAATTGCAGGTTTCGGCCGCTCATAAAATAGGCAAAGAGCGTCCAGGTATGATTGCGGGCAAAATCTCCCGGAAGAGCCATGGAAAATTCTCTTAGACGGGGTTGATAATCTTGATCTATGCTACGCTTAATCCCATAATCTATACGTCCACGGAGAACGCGATCCGACTCCCGGAAGTAAAAATAGCCAAGATCGGTAAGGGTTGCATTAGCGGGGTCGGCCGGATGAGCCGCCTCATCCAATTTTGCCTGATACTCCTGAGGATTCTGATTGATGTAAACCAGGCTTTCCGGATAAGGGTGCGACTTAATGGTCTCATTGGTCAGAAGAGCCAGATCTGAAGCGGGAACAGAATAAGGGGATCCTACATAATTATCGTCGTCCGGGTTCCCTTCCGTTCTGACTATGCCCGTGGCATTTTCCGTAAACACGTACTCTTGAAGCGGGAAAAGTCTGTCGTAAAGAGTGATAGCGTTAATCTTTACCTTATCCGCGTCCGGGTCATCTGTGGCCGTCTTACAGAAGACCATTCTGATACGGGAAACGGCACGCTTGATTTGGAGGGATTCCACCTTCAATTTTTCACCGGAACCCGTCACTTTCATCCCCGTTCTCATTCCACTCATCGGAAGAAAACCTTGGGTCGTAGGGTTATTCAGCTCTTCGTAGGACTTCCTGACTGGTTGTGTTATACCAAAGAAGTCATTCGTCGCAACTACGCCAAAGGCAAGCTTGCTTACTGTTTCGTAATCGTTAATGGCGGCCAACTCATCGAGCGTTTGTCCTATTGTTTCTACATTGGCAACAGCAAAAACATCCACATCCGGACGCTCTGTTATAAAGCCCCAGCTTACCTTATATGAATACCAACCAATGTTTCCTGGTTCGGGAAGCTGGTCAGAAGTCAGTTTCATAGGCTCTCCCCAAACCGGATTTTTATCATCATTACGAAATACCCAAATAATCAGATTATTAATTGCGTTTTCAGGATCTACACCTGCAAGATCTGCCTTGGACTGAGTGGACCCTGGAATCTGAATGCCAATGGAAAGGCTGGGCTGCTTGATAGATTCCCCTCCCTCATCCGAATTGGGATCCTGCCGGCAGGCCGTGCAAAGCACAACCGCCAGAAACGCTATCCATATGAACTTAAACCACTTCATTACTCAAGCACTACATATGAGGAGGGCGAAAAAATCCAATTAATTTGTGTCTGGACTCCAATGGAGAGCTGCGGGTTGCCCACACGGGGGACAGACAGATAAGCATTCTGCAGGGACTCTACCGAGCAATCAAGCACGACGGCATGTTCCCGTTCAAAAAGACGGTTACAACCGCTCTGCTTCTGTTCCTCCGTAGGCGTAATCTTGCCCACCAGATAAAAACGACTTCCGTTGGGAATAACGCCGTCTATACCCAATATATCATCCCCACTCTTATTCTCGAATTCCAGGTAAATGTAAGATTCCAAACGATTCAGAGGACTGGACAGAACCAACGTCCTGATGGTCTGCTTCTTAAGAGGATCCAGGGCTAGATAAACAGGGCGGACATTAGTGATTTCAGGGACGAAGTTGTTGATGGTGCCATCATACATATAGTACTCTTGATAGTCTCCGTCAGGATCTGAGTCCAGCAAGGGCAGGAACTCGTAGTTCTGAGCATACTGTCCGCTTATCACAAGTCCAGTCACAGGGAAAATCTGGCTGGCAGCATCTATCTCGAAATCGGCAGAGCCTCTGTCCCTCAGGTGGGAGTCGTTGCTGCTTACGGTAAGAGTTGCCACAAGCTGTGAGCATCCGTAGCCTAGGGGATTATCTAGGGCCACCGCCCTTACATCAGTGGTGACAATTTTACTCCCCCGGAAAAGATCTTCTACTACCTGAGCCCAGTTTCTATCCCCAAACTTTTCCTTAACCTTCATGTCGTATGAGGTACTTATGGTGCTAGCAGTTTGGTAATAAAGAGAGGGCATATAACAATACTGAGACACTGGGATATAGCCATCCATCCCCTCAGGGGCAGGGAGAAACTTAGTATCAGCCCATTTAAGATCAGCGGCCCCTGCGGGAAGGCCCAAGTTGACAGGGAAAGACTTCTGGGCCTCATTACTTGCAATGCTATTCATTACCTCAGTAGCTTTCCCCTTCACAGCATCCCTCAGGCTACGATAAAGGTCTTCCCAATAAAAAGTCTCCCCATACGTTTCTATGGTACCTTCGTGCTTGTAAACATGGGTATTGTTCCAAGTGCAATTGTCCAGCGTAGTTATCAGTGTCTGCAGCCTGTGCAAAAGATTAACGCCATACGAATTGAAAGCCCCGCTCCCCTTGAAGGCATTAAAAGCCTCTTGCAACTGCGAATCTTCTACGGAGGGCCATGTGAGCGTGACAGCAGCCTGGGGATAATCAATCCCTGTATAGTACGTATACTCTCTTGTGTAAGAAGGCACCGTCACCACCTCCGTAAGACGAGCAGCTATCTGATTAGCCACTTCTTCCACGCTAGCCTTGTGTTCTGCTTCATAAATAGGATCCGGATCAAAACGGACATCTGATGCATAATGGTACGTATTCTGCCATTCCAAACCCTGCTCTTTCAGAGAACCGTACTTTTGCTTTTCCTTCCATTCGGGATATATCGAAGTCCGGCTAGCCTTACCGTAGGCCAGCATGGCTGTAGTACCGGTGGGAAGGGCGGCATCGGCCCCTTCGTACAAATGAGCCTGGCTACCGGAGAGAAGAGATGTAAAGGCAGGCAGGTGACGGGGGTCCCCGTTGGCCTGGCTATTGGCCGATACATTGATTCCTTGTCCGGTAAAGAAAGGAATAAGAACCACTTCGGACATGCCGTGGAAAACAGGGGTGCTTGCCAACTCGGTGAAGTACGTCACATCGGCCTTAGTGCCCGTAGAAACAGCTCCCTGAACAGCTAATCCCATAGCCACAGGAACCTCATTGGCATTGCCTGACACTGACTCCTTCTGCGCAGAACATCCCACGAGAAGAAGGCCACCCAGCAGGGCCGATATGATGTTTATCCACCTCATTACTTATAATTCCACATCCCAACTCATGCCAGGATTCCAATGCAGAGTTACGTTAACGGCCATTTCAGACTTTGAACTGAGTGGAACCGCCGATCCATCCTGCACAATGTTCGCCCTAACCGCTTTAAACTGGCCAGGATGCAACGGGACTTTCACGCCTATGAGGGTTTGCGTAATGGAGCCGTCCTCAAGCGTGGCGTATACCCTATAATTCCACAGAGCCTCATCAGCCACATCGGACACAAAAGGATCATCGGTTTCGATGACGGTTTTGGTCTTGGGAGGAACGCTCCTGGAAGGGAAATTAACGGAGACAAAGCAAAGAGGCGCTTGCGGGTCCTCTGATACTTTCACCTGGCTTGTACGAACAATTGGTGTATAAGGGAAACGGTATACACTGTCGGCCACACTCATACCCGTGGCAAAACCGGACGTATACACCTTAACATCTTTTACACCGCTACCCAGCGTATCCAGAACAAGGGCACAAGCGCAGTTGGCCATATAGAGGACTACGTTGAATTCCTGATCTCCCTGTTGCTGGATGTCCATGGGAAGACGAGCCGTGAACATGCCCGTTCGATGAGAATCTACCGTATCTCTCACGGGCTGCTCAAGAGTAGCCTTCTTGCAGGTATCTCCTTTCTCCACCTTCAGTGCTCCCACCTTATCCAGATTTGCCAGAGCCACGTGCATATACTGGCGTCTGGGAATATACAGGGTATAGTTGGTTTCGCTGGCATCCATAATGAGCGACTGGTGGAAAAGGCGCAGGGAATCTCCCTCTACATCGTAGAAGGAAAGGTCTACGTCATGAGCCTTATCCGTGAAGACATTCCCCAGGAAAGAGCGAAGGGCGCTGATTATCTCAGTACCCAAGGGCACATTTTCAAATTGTGTCTCCAGTTCCGTAGACACATTGGTGACCAGCTCCAGGGTATAGTCCATCTGATAGTCGGCATCGCAATCACGCATGTCCTCGTCCACGAGAGAGCATGCCACCAGGCTTGCTATCCCACAGAGAAGCAGCACTTTTGCGAAATATTTCACCGAATCAATCATTGTAAACTAATTGTCAATTAGTTAGTCCATTCCCGATATTCACGTTAAAGGTATAGCCTTGCTGCCATTCCGTATTAACGGAGAGGCCCAGAGAAATCTGGCTGGAACGGAGATCAGGCATGGTTACGTAAGCGTGCTGAAGAGCATCCTCTTTAAGAAGGATGTTGGCTATCGTCATGTAGTCCTGCATAAAGATTCGGGGAATCTCAATGGTTGCACCCGTCGCTGGATTGAACGGAGGATAGTGGTAATTGTTTGCACTCAGCTGATTCTGGATACTGGTAATAAGCGCATCTTTCTGACTGGCCACTTTGTTCAAATCCAACTCTCCCACCAGATAGAAAGTTCCGCCCTTACGGACAATATTCAATTCTCCCCAGAAGTCCGCTCCTGATTCATTTCTCATTTCCACGGCAAAGAACACATTATTCTGCTCATTCTTTGAGGCATCATAGTTGTCCCAACACATCGTATAAATGGGAATCACATTATCATCAGATGCACCATCCGTTTTGTAGGGCATAACTGTAATTGATTTAGTAACATTGTTCGCGTCAGTGTAGTCAGAGACTCTGTCATAAATCATGTATTCAAAGCCATTGCCCGTAAAGGAAACAGGGCTTCCAGTCTCCGAGCCATCGTCATTAACATAATGACCCGCTGCATTGGGGTTGTTAGCATCCTTAGGTACCCACTTCCAAACCGTGTTGACTTCAGAACTAGCTCGTGTGAAATCCCAGCATACGGTATTGGGCTGGCCGCCAATCACAATGCCTGTAATAACCAAGCCCTTATTCACGCCATCTCCTGAAGGCAAAATCTCGTTAGCGTCTTCATTAGGGTGCAAGTTATGGTTATTATCATACAGCACAGTTACACCGCTTGCCGTCATAACGCGGCTCTTCAAAAGCGCCGTTCCGTAATTGATGTGTCTCATCATGGCTACGCTACGGGTGTAGGACGTTACGCTACTAGCTGCTCCACTACTATCCCAAGTGGCCCAGGACCCAGGGAAGTCCCATGCAGATGCATCAGAAGGCCAATTTTGGATAGAAGCATTCGTGGTTCTGATTTCCGAGTTACCGTAGTACATTATCTCTGGCGGATAACGGTAATTGGCAACAGGGAAAGTAACGCTACCCATTCCATAAGCAGGAATGTTGGGGTCGTAATAGAATGAATCCGGCGTATTCTTGCCATCTTTTACAATGTCGTAAATATGGGTACGCATAACAGCACCGCCCTTGGGAAGGCCAATGTTGTTGGGGAAACCTTCATTGACTGTAGTCTTTGTTTCCGTACCGCTTGTAGTGGTGGTGGTGTAGTAAAAATACTCTGCGTTGATGAGCCGATTCATCTCTTTGTTATTCCACTCACTAGGCATGCCAAAAAGAGCCAACTTACTTAACATAGTCTGAATCTCAGAGGAAGTAAGTTTTCCGTTATTACTGATATCTTCACCACTAGTATTCTCCTTATACGGCCCGAAGAAGAAACCTTTATTATTATAATGGAAGAACTCTATACAGCGTCTTTTAATTTCCAAAGCCAGTTGCCTTGCGACCTCTTCTGCCCAAGATGTAGCCACAGCATTACCCACACGGTCTATAATGGCATAAAGGTCTTCAACTGTACGGAGAATAGATGTAGCCGCACCAGCACGGAGTTCCACTTTACTGGGATCAGTCGCATCTACCTGAATGGTGACGATACTCTGATATGCCTGTCCCAATACTTCTCCCAGCGGGGTCAAGGGATACCCGTCCATCACCTGCTCAGGATAGGTAGTCGCATAACTATCGTATTGGAATTCATACATCTTTCCCAGTTGTTTCCAAGCCAGTTGTCCCTGGTGCCATGTGTAACCGCCCTCAGAATAACCATCCTTCTTATTATCACCAGTGGGCGGATTCGCGGGTGCTCCCTCAAGAGGCCACCAGAAACCGTAACTCCTATCCGTATCACCCGTAGTAGTGGTCCAGAATCCCTTTCCATCAGTATTAACCTCGTTTACCAGTCCTGCCGTAATGATATAGTTCATAATACGGGCAAAGACCAGTCCGCCGGCATTATAACGCACTATACTGTCCAGGCGGGGAACCAAGGAGAAATGAAGCGTTTCCAGGTCCTCAGGATCACCTTTAAGAGCCACAGCGCCTTGCAGGTCAGACGAATGGGTTTTAAGGGCTTTGGCATACAGAAGAACACAGTCCGTTTCAAGTGGTAGCATTAATTCTACGGAACGGGTAGACTGTGTCTCCGTAATGGACTTGGCCGGAAGTAGAGTTCCCAGGTTAAAGTCACGGGTACTGGCCACCTTTACGACTTCCGAGTTTTCCCTATAAGAGGGGGTAAAGAGAAAATTGGGCTTTTCACCGTTCTTCAACGAATAAGTTAGAATGTGCGCAGCATCCATACCCAGAAAAGAACTACCCACCTGGGCAAATTCTGCAGAGGTTTTTGTATTGGCTCCACCACTACCGGTAGAAACGTTCACAACAAAGTTAGCCTTTACCGTGTTCTCTTGGGCGTCGTAAGTAGGGTTTTTCTCCATCATCTCCTCCGTACGGCAGGAAGACAAACCCAAAAGCGCCAGGGCACACACAATGCCAAGTTTTACGTTAGCTTTCATAAGCATATAATTATTTATTTTATTTTCATTACCTCCTTCCAGGCCTCGAACTCCTTGCGGGCGGGGCCATAGGTTTCAATTCCTTTCAGGTTGGCCAAAGCGGCGGAAGAGCCGTCCACAGCCGCTCTCTCCAGCAGCTCGATGGCCTCTTTCTCAGCAGCTTCGTCCTTGTTGTCCAGGGCCACGAAATAGAGAGCCACGCCGTAAGCGTTGGCGGCCTCGGGATCCTGGTTCACACGCTCCATCACGGCGGGATCGGCCTGGATTTCCTTTACAGCCTTGTGGTACTTCTTGGACTTCAGAAGTTCGTAGATGGGGCCGTTGAGTTTTTCCGTAGCGGGGTCCGGCCGGTTGTTGTAGTACACCCGGATGTACCCGGCGTTGCGCTGGTCTCCCAGCAGGCGGTCCACCACCTTGCGGTAGAGGATGGTATTGGTACGGAGGATGCTTTCTCGCTCGTCTGCATCCTTGACGTTGTATACAAGATTAAGGAGCCATTCCACCTGGTCTGCGCTAATTCCCTCTCCCCCTTCAGGGATGGCTTCCAGCTGATCTTTGAACCAGTCCCAGGCTTCTCCCTTGGGGATGGTTTCAAAGTATTTGCGGTTCACATAGGTGTGCTCGTTAAGATAGTCGGCCACCACGCGGGCACGGCGGGCCGACAAGGTGTCATTCCTCACCTGAGGGCCTTCGATGGAGGCCAGACCCACGATGGAGACCAGGATTTCGGAGGTGGTTTCGTCATCCCGGATGGTCTCGATGGCACCCTTGAGTTCATTCAGAACAGAAGCATTCCTGCCGGCTTCCGGATAATTGGGAAGAATCTGCGAACTGCCCGTAGGGAAAAGCACATACATAATGCTGTCCCGGCCCGGACGGGTAAGATAATCCAGCGGACGGTACTTGGAAATGGGAATGACCCAAGGTTTCTCCTTAGACAGGCGGTCTCCGGCACTTTCCGGGGCCTGAACCGGCTGAAGATTCACCACAAAAGCCACCGGGGCCGAAACCACGGTAAGGGTATCTGTCTCTTTTATGGTACGCACGCGCGGTTTGCGCTTATTGCGGGCCACAGGGTTATAAGCTATGTTGATGCCGGCCTGGGGAATGATGGCAGCCTTGCGCTCTTCTGCCAGTTTGGAGCCGCAATTGGCGCAGTCATACCGGTCGTAGGCGGCCAGACCGCCGGCCACACCGGCCACAAATTCAAGACGCCAGTGCTGCCAGGCCCACCAGGAAAAGCCCATCATAAGGCCGCCGCCCCAGAAGGATCCCTGGTCACGGTTTTCCTGAACTTCGGGATAAAGGCCGAAGGGGAATTTCACATCTCCCACATTAAAGTGGGTATAAACGAAATCGGAGGCAACAAAAAAGCCTTTATAAACTTCGTTGAAATAATAGCGGGCCTCGGGCGCTACCAGGAAATGACGCCAATGCGAAGTATTGTTCTCATTGTCGTTATCCCACGCCAGAAAACGGGGCCAGCTCTTGAAGCCTCCACTCACGCCAACGGACACATGATCTCCCACCTGGACTTCCACACCCAGGTTGGCAGTGCCGGTAGCATCATACAGCAGGTTATTGCGGAAAGAGACTTCCTGACCCGCTACCTCAAAAGTAGATAAGGCAAGCGAGCAAAACCCGAGGAGGCTCAGCGTAAAGTTTTTCAAACTACTTTTCATCAGTGCTTACGGTAATCAGAGTCTGATTTTTCCTAATGCAAAATTACGGCATTTGGAAAAATTAAAGGTTTCACAACCGTTATCGAACGTTTCAATCTTTGAAAAAAGATAGGTTATTTGGATTATTCTTATTAATTTTGAAACAAATATTGAAACAAGCGCTATGAATCTGACATTTTTGTTGGCTTTGGCAGCAATGGCGGTTGAGATGACTGCCTGCTTCATTTGCGCCCGCAACTTGATAAAACTTCAGAGGGACGACTGGGACCGTTCCAGACGCATGTTAGCCCTTGGCGCCATCCTCAGCGGCGTCATGGCTTTGTTCGTGGTTTTGGCCAATATCATCAATACCGTCCACGAACTTCCCTTCTTCTTGCTGCAGCCCTGGATTGGCTTGATTTACATGGGAATGAACATTGTAATGGTGCTGTATCCCATCTCCGTAATCAAGCCGGAATGGCTCACCACACGGAATTTCACCTTGCTTTTTCTGCCCGTACTCTTACTGGCTGTCCTCTATCTGCTGTTCACAGACCGGTGGACATTGCTGTACGCTCCCGAACACATTTGGAAGAACATCGCCCTGCCTGACGTCATTGCCCGCCTGGCACCGCTGATCCTGATGATCCCGTACTGCCTCATTCCCTTGCTGCTCCCTTACAAATACTACAAGAGCAGCGCCTACCACACGTGGATTGTTACCTACTGTCTGGGGCTCATCGCCATCTGCCTTACCCATATTGCGCTGATGCTCACCAACAACGGCATTTTGCTTGTCCTTATGCCCCTCCTGGTCACCAACTTCTACGTATTCTCCACAGAATACGAGCTGGAAGAACGGTTACGTCCGAGCGAACATCACACGGAAGTGGTCCAAACGGAAACCGCCCCTGCGGAGTCCAGCCCCATGGAGCCGGATCTTTGGACGCGCATCTGCCAAATCGTGGACCAGGAAGAAGCCTGGAGAGACCCGGACCTCTCCCTCTCTTCCCTGTCTAAACTCTGCGCCACCAATGTCACCTATCTGGGCCGCATTATCCAGCAGGAGACCGGCAAGGGATTCAAAGAAATGATTAACGCCAAGCGCGTAGAATGCGTAGCAAACCAAATCAAGGAAAACCCGGATATCGATGTCCAGACGGCTTTCTTCAACGCCGGTTATCGCTCGCGCACCACGGCTTGGCGCAATTTTAAAGAGATTACGGGGATGTCCCCCGCAGATTACAGGCTCGCGTTAAAACAGCAGTAACTTCAGAATTTTCTGGGCCACCTGCTCGTTTCCCTGAACACCCATAAAATCCTGGGCGTGAGGGCCGTATGCAAAGATGGGAACCGGAATGGGCGTATGGCCGCCGCTCACGTGGACGCCTTCCACATTGCCCTTGGCAGGGTCTCCACCCCAAAGGGCCAGACCGGAGGTCTCGTGGTCGGCCGAAATGACCACCAGCGTATTGCCGTCCTCGTCTGCAAACTTGATGGCCTCTGCAATGGCCTTGTCAAAGTCCAGCAGTTCCTTGACGGCGCTGGGGAAATCGTTGCTGTGACAGGCCTTGTCTATGCGGGCGCCTTCTACCATAAGGAAGAAACCCTTGCCATCGTTCTTGCGGGCATTGAGGAAATCAATGGCCTGACGGGTAGCCTTGGGAAGGAAATCCGTACGGCCGTCCACAATGTAACCGGTTTCTACAGCCGGAGGCAGCACGCCCAGGCGCTCTGCGGTGGCACAGGCCGGATCCTCCAGGGAATACACCACGGTAAAGGCTTCCTTGATGGCCTTCTGGGTGGCCTCAGGCCTCCTTTCCATCTTTTCCTTGCTGCCGGCGGCAAAGTAGCGAAGCACGCTGCCGGGTAAATCGGCCCAAATCTCGTCCGTCATTCCTCTGTCTTCCTGATGGGCGAAGAAAGCGGCGGGAGTGGCTCCGTTAAGGTCGTCCGTGGTAACCACGCCGGAAATGACGCCGTTGCCGATAACCCGCTCGGGGATGCTGGGGATGGGCTTCTTGTCCATATCCAGGCTGAGGGCACGGTTATAAGTCTTCTGACCCGTGGCATAGGCGGTACCGGAAGCGGCCGAATCCGTGGTAAAGTGGGTGGCGCTCTGGGTGGTTACCCAGCCCATATACTTGAGGTTGGCATAAGTGAGTTCCCCGTTGTTGGCATAATAACCGGAGGCAATCTGGGCCAGGCCCGTACCGTCTCCAATCATCAGAATCACGTTCTTGGGAACGAAATGGGCTCCGTCACTGGAATACGTGGGATGATAGGAACCCTGATAAGGGACGCCTTCGATGGAGCCTTTTACAATATGCTGGGCGGCGCCGGGAAAAGCGATGGCGGCGGTCAGGACAAAAAGAAGAATTCTTTTCATTGGTGAGTAAACTTATTGTTGATCTACATTGGGGGTGTAAAACGAATCTGTCCTCAGATGGTTCTTCATATGCTTGCTGGCCGTTTTCATAAGCACGAAGCACAGCAGCAGGATGGCGATGGCGATAACCCCGCTGAGCTGCGGATTCACATTCTGGGTCATGGCAATCCAGTCATAAGTGCCGTGCAGCAGCACCGGGTACAGCCACATCTTGATGGCGGCGCCGGGAGCACGGTACTTGTCAAAGTAATGCAGGGAGAAGAAATAGCCCATAATGACGGCAAAGCCGAAGTGGGCGGGAATGGCCGTAATGGAGCGGCCCAGACCCACGGTGACCCAATCCGTACCGGCGGCAAACAAGTACTGGATGTTCTCGAACGAAGCGAAACCCAGTCCCACGCAGGAAGCATAGACAATGCCGTCCATCCGCTCGTCAAATTCCTTGCACGATCTGAGGAATAACCACAGCAGCACCAGTTTGGCCGTCTCTTCCGGAATGGCAGCGCCAAAGAAAGCCGTACGGAAAGCATCCATATAAGAGGTAATGTCCTTATTGAACAGCCCCAGATGCATAAAGGGTACGGAAATAAGCAACGAAGCGTACATGGAAATACCTCCGTAGATAAAGGCTTTCACCAGGTTCTTCTTGGGTTCCTTCTGCAGCTTATCTTGCTGATACACATAGCAAAGGAGGATAAAGGGCGGCAACAGGGCCAGGGCTAGTATTCCAATCATAATCGAAAGTTTTATTCTGCAAGATAGCGATAAAATTTGTCAATTCAAATTTAATTACTACCTTTGCAATCCCATTTCGGGCGGTTAGCTCAGTTGGTTCAGAGCATCTGCCTTACAAGCAGAGGGTCGACGGTTCGAATCCGCCACCGCCCACAAAAAAAGCGACCTTTGATGGTCGCTTTTTTTATTGGGCTACCACTAGCGGCGGGCGGAAGGCGGAGTTGGCGCGGTAGTGGGGGGCGTAGAGGCTCTCGATGACGGTGACGGGGGCCACAAAGCGGCCGGCCTGGGTCACGAAGAACTCCTCGGAGAGTTCCGTCTTCTCTTCCGGATAGGAATCAAAATAGAACTCGGTGGCCGATGCCTTCACATTGCGATATCCCCTATAGAAGCCCACGTATCCGGAAAGCTGCTCCACGGGACGGAGCGAAGCCTCGCGGCCGGCGGTAAGCTTCACGAAACTGCGGTTCTCAGCATTCCAGATGGCGTACACCACCTTGATCTTGTCTCCCACCTTCACGGTTTCATTGGGCAGGAGGGGTTCCCACTTGTCCGTCATCTTATAGAACTTGCGCTCCACGGTAAAGCCGTTTCCACTGGCCTGGATATTCTCGAACGGGGCCTCGTAGGTGGCCGAAAGAGCCAGCACCCGCGTATTCAGAACAGCCTCAGAACCGTCCAGGATGGCGGTAATGGCATCTACAAAAGCCGGATCCGTATCCCACTTCTGCGTCTCTTTCTGCAGCATAAGCCACAGGCGGATGCCGTCGGCAATGACGGAAGGAGATATACTCGCTTTGCTCGGTATGACAGACAGCAACTGACAGAGGAGGGCGTGGGCGTAGGCTTCGCTTTCCAGAAGGCCGCGATACGGCATCACGGCGTTGGGATAGTACCAGCCGCCGTCCCTATGCTCCACGGCATACTCCAGCAGAGAGGTCACATCGGCCTGTATGGATTTCTCCAGCTTGGAAGACAGGCCGATACCCCACGCACCTGCCAGCGCCTTGCCCTGGGCCGAAGCGTTCAGGCACCGCAGGGTCAGGAGTCTACGGGCCTTGGAAAGGATCTGCCCCTCCATTCCGCGACCGGACTTCCTGGACGGAGTCAGGTATTCCTTGGCATATTTCTTAAATTCGGCCAGACGCTTCTTTTCGGTGGCCGATACGGGTTTCACCTCAAACGGCACCTCCGGATAAAGGGCGCGGACCCGCATATACTGGGCATCGCTCACCCAACCGTTCCAGACCGGGAAGGCAGCACCGAACTGCTTGCTGTCCAGGAACTTGACGGCTTTCGTAACATCCGGAACCTCAAACCCGCGGTCCCGCAGCAGCGCAAAGCGCTCCAGCAGCACGGCCGTGATGATGGCGTTGGAATTCATTCCCGGGAACCACGCAAAACCGCCGTCCCCATTCCGGCAAGCCAGGATCTTCTCCATGAGATCACCTTGTTCCAAGGAAGACATAACGCGGACGTACCAGGCCTCGGAGAGGGACAGGACGTCGTCTCCACGAGGATCCACGTGGGACGGGATGGCATCCTTGACCAGATCCAGGACGGTGATCTCCCGGAGGGTGGCCTCAGAGGCCGGAACATTCACAAAACGGGAGCGGAGTTCCTCCAGCAGGGCATTCCGGTCCGTGCCGTCCCGCAGCACGGCGGAGTGAGCCTCCGTAAGCACCTGAGCCGCCGGATACACCGGCACGGTAACCTGCACGGCATCCGAGAACTCGGAGGCCACGAAGGAAGCCGTCAGGACGAGATTCCCGGTCGGAGTCGGGAATGACGAACCCTCGTCATCCCCGACCTGATCGGGGATCTTTACGGTGAAACGACGGGTTTCCGTGGCACCGGGATTCACCGTAACGGGAATCTGCTGCACAGACTCCCCTGCCTTGAGCATCACTACGCCCGAAACGGGCTTGTCGGCCACGGAGGACACCGTGACGGCGGCCTCATAGACGTCTCCGGCATAGAGGCAGCGGGGCTCCAGCAGGGATACTTTCACCGGCAGGGAGACCACCATCTCCTTCTCGCAGACGGCGTTATGCATCTCCTTATCGTGCGCGTACACGCGCACATAATAGGTAGACAGTTTATCGGAAGTGCGGAAACTGAACTCCAGCGTTCCGTCGGCCGAAGGACGCAGATGCGGCTGGAAGGTAAGGGCGGTGGAAAAATCGGCCCTTGCATTTTTATCCCCACCCACACGCATTTCAATAGACTGGAAAGGGAGGGCCTCCTCGGCTACTTCTTCCACAGAAATCGCATCAGAAACCATGGCCGATGAACGATTGACTCCCTTTGTAGCCAGGCTATACTTCAACCGGGGGCGACTGCGGCCCACCGTTCCACAAATGGAGGACGTGAACACAAAGGGAACAGACACATCCTGCGTGGAAACCATCCGCCAGTCATTTTTCGCTACGGCGTCCAGGCTCTTGTCCCAGGCTGCCACCAGCGCCTCGGCGCCGGGTTCTGTCTTTACCTTGAAACTATAAAGCGTACCCGGGAAGGCCTTGTCCTGGAAACGGGAGAAGGACAGCGGCAAGGTGTGTTGGGCCTTTTGGCGGCGGAATTCCCGTCTTTCGTGCGTCACTCCCCCGTCAAAGAAATAGAAGACCTCAAGCCGTACGGCATCCGGGTAACTGTCCAGATAAGGAAGCCCCATCCGTCCCAGCTGTCCCTTCTCTACAATCATCGGCCTGGACTCCAGCAACTGCCGGTTCTCTCCATACAGCGCCACCTGGGCATAAATCTTTCCCTGAGAATGGCCCAGGCAGGCAGCGATGGATCCGCCGGCAGGAACCGTTGTCTCCATAGGCAGGAAGACCTTCAAAGCACCCTCGGGCAGCTTCTCCTCCCCGGGAAGAAGGCACAGAATCTCCTCCTTGCTCTCTCCCTTGACCGGCGTTCCGTCCTTCATCCGGACTTCCGCCTGGGTATGGAGCTTGTATACTCCGCTGCCCGGCAGGCTCAGGCTCAAGGTCTCTCCGGAAGGGATGGTTCCCTGGGCCAGCAGGGCATCCTTCCAGGAATAAAGCTGGTAGGTCACAGGGACCTGGGACTTATACCCGGAACCATCATAGACCTCCAAAACCACATTGAGTTGTTTACCGCCAATCAGATGCTGTGCCCCGGAAGCGTTTTCCACCTCATCCGGGAAACGGGGATACACCGCAAGAGAGGAAGTCACGTAGTGCCCGTCGGAGAATTCCTGGGTTTCCCCGGTACCGTCCACAACGCGTACCCGGACTTTATAATAACCGGTCTCCAGTGCCTGGAAGGCAAAGAAGAAACGGTTGTCGGAACCAATGGTCTGCTCTTCCTCATAAACTATAGAGCCGTTCCGGGTAACCTGCAGCAAAGCCTTGGCGCCGGTGAGGTTATGGCCGGAATAGCTGATCAGGGAGCCGGAAACGGGAATTTCGTCTCCGGGCAGGAAAACCTGCTCAACCGAATCGAACCGGAGGGTAAAAGCGGGCAGGGCAAACTCGTCCACCCGGAACCAGTCATAGCACAGTCCCTCCACTTCCAGGGAGAAATAGCCGTTCTTATGCCCCTTGGGCAAAACAAACCGGCCGGAAACGGAGCCCCATTCATTGGTGGTGAGCCGGAGGGTTTCTATCACCTTATCCTCTTGGTCACGAAGGAAAACGTTGACGGATTTTCCCTTGCACACCGACATATGGGAAGCCTCCGATTCATAGAGGATGGCCTTGAAGCGCACGGTATCGCCGGGATGGTAAGCGCCCTGGTCCTTATAGATGTGGCACTGGACCTGTTTCCCATCCTTGGTATAATCAGAGCCGGACCTCAGGGTCAGCGGCTGGGAGCGGCGGTCTCCGCTCACGGCCTGGATGCTGTAATAAGTGCGCCTGTCCTGCGAAACCGGCTTGACAAAGGCCTCCGGCAGCAGGGTGAATCCGTTCATCCGCAAGGATGTACCGGCCACCTCCGTATCTCCCTTGAGCAGACGGAACGACACCATAGGAAGCGGCTCGCCGGTCTTATAATCGGCCACATATACGCTCCGGCCCAGGGCATCTTGGCGGACGGCCAGCGAGAGCGTATATCTGGTATACTCTTCCTGCACGCTGTGTTTGCCGCTCACGGCCTCCACGGTATAGTTCCCGTCGGGCAGCTGGGGCAGGTCCACGCTCACGGTATCCTGCACATAGAAGCTCCGGTCAAAATTGGCTACCTTCCACGTCTTGATGGTTCTCTTGCCTTCCCTGAGCGTCAGATTGGCGTGGTAGAGGTTTCTGAACAGCACCTGAATGCGGGAAGAATCTACCAGCACATCCAGTCCTTCCTCTTCCAGCCGGCTCATCAGGAACGAAACGCCCGTGCAGGCCTTGGCCAGGGTAGCCTCCGCTCCCGTATAGCCCTTCCGGCGGTTCTCAAAAAGCTTGCAGGCCCCATCCAGGTCCTTGTACTGCTTCTCATCGGCCTTGGTTTCATCCAGGTCTTCTTTCTGCAAAAGCAGCAGGTCGGCCTCCGGGAAAAGGCCCAGCGCCTTGCCGGCATACTGGTTCTGAAGAGCCTGCAGGGCCGCTTTCTTTTTGGGCCGATCGGCCACCAGGTTGTATTTCCGGCTCAGGAGGTAATACTCCAGGGCCCCGTCTCCGGGATAGGAGCCGTTCAATTCGGCCTTCAAGGCCTTGTAAAGCTCTTCCTGGAGGGCGTCGTTGGAACGGGAGGAGCCCAGCAGGTTCCACAGGGCAAATTCCTTATCCGATCGGATGAAGGGCTTCAGGGCCCCGTTCAAGAAAGAATCCACCCCACGGTGCAGGGCCGGATGATGGCCCTTGAAATCCTTGGCGTGGTCCTTCACGTAAGTCCAGATCTCATTGGTGGAAGCCCGCTTCCATTCCCGCATCCAGAGGAAGGTAACCACGGGATCGTTAAAGCGCTCCACCTCTTTCCGGAGCTCTTCCCGCAGGGCGTCCCCCTGCTTCCAATCCCGTCTCTGCACGGTATTCACATACAGCGTAGCGGCATCGTAAAAATCCACCGGAAGGTGCTGTCTCTGCGCCTTCTGGCGGATATCGGCCAGAATTTCCGCCTCTTTCTGGGGGCGGTCGGCCTTGCGGGCCTCTTCATATTTATCCCAGAGATCGTTGAGAACGTGGCCTTTGTCATTGGCCGCAGCAACGGGGAACAGGCCGGCCAGCGCCAGCAATGTGGTTATCAGAAGATTCTTCATACGTCCATCCATTTGATTATGGATAAAACAATTATCGTGCTAGTTACTTGAAAAGCGGCAAGGCTTCGGCTACCACGAATGCACTTCCGCCAATGTAGATGAGCGGCGGGGCGGGCTGCTGGGCCGATGCACTCCGGTTCAGCTGGGTAGAGAGGTTCAGGGCCAGCTGGGTGGCCATCTGAACGGCCTCGCGCACGCTGCCGGAGAAGTAAGAACGGCTGGGAAGGCCTTCCTTCCGGCGGTACTCGTTGAAGCGGCGCAGAAGCTCGCTGGCGGGCAGGGCGCGGGCCGTATCCGGAGAAGCGAAGATATAGGTGGCGTCCACCGGCATCAGGGGCAGGATGGCATCCAGGTCCTTATCGGCCATAATGCCGTACACAATGATGAGCGAAGAGAAGCGCCCCTCGTTCACATAACGCTCCAACTGGGCAAAGTTGTACCGCAGGGCGTGGGCGTTGTGGCCAATGTCGGCTATCACATAAGGTTGGGCCGAAAGCCGTTCCCATCGGCCCCGGAAGTCCATATTGCGGGCAGTGTGGATGATACCGTCAGCTACGGCGTCGGCGTCCTGCAGGCGCTCGAAGGTATCTTTGAGCAGATCCACCGCCACCAGCACCGTGCGGAGGTTGTCGGCCTGGACTTCGGCCTGCAAATCCATCTCTGCGAGAATCTTGGGACTGCGGTTCCAGAGGCTGGGGCGCTCGTCGGCCGCATAATGCAGCGGGCAGAACAGATAGGCCTTCTCCTCGAAGACGGGCAGGGTCTCAGGGTCCTTCTCCCCTATCAGGGCCGGAACACTGGGCTTGAAGATGCCAGCTTTTTCGGCCGCAATTTCCGGAACGGTATTCCCCAGCAGGGCCATATGATCCAGGCCGATGGATGTAACAATGCACAGTTCCGGCTTTTCCAGGATGTTGGTGGAGTCCAGGCGTCCGCCCAGGCCCACCTCGATGACGGCGGCGTCTACCTGCTCGTCGGCGAACCACTTGAAAGCCAAGCCGGTAGTAATCTCAAAGAAGGAAAGGTCGTGGTTCTGGATCCAGGGCAGCCACGTCTTCAGGAAATCATAGACATACTCCTTGGAAATCATTTCCCCTCCTATGCGCGCACGCTCGCGGAAATCAATCAGGTGCGGCGAGGTGAACAGACCCACCTTGTAGCCGCAGGAAGTAAGGGCCGAAGCCAGCATATTGGACACCGATCCCTTTCCGTTGGTTCCGGCTACGTGGATGGATTTGAAGGCGCGGGACGGATGGCCCAGGACCTCGTCAAAGAGCTGCATATGCTCCAGGCCCGGCTTATACGCACCGGGCGTGAAGCCATTTCCCTGCACGGAAGGAAACCGCTTGAAAATATGGGCCAACAGCTCTTCGTAAGACATTTCGCACTCTATAGCAACTTGGCGGCCACTTCCGAGAGTTCGGAGCGCTCGCCCTTGAGGAGGGAGATGTGCTGGAACAGGGGCTGGCCGTGCATCTTTTCTCCCAAGTGGGTGAGACCGTTACTCCACTGGTCCAGGAAGGGCTGGTCTATCTGGTAGATATCTCCGGTGAACACCATCTTGGTTCCTTCGCCGGCGCGGGTGATGATGGTCTTGACCTCGTGCGGAGTGAGGTTCTGGGCCTCGTCCACAATGAAGTAGACCTTGCCCAGGGAACGGCCTCGGATGTAGGCCAGGGGCGAGATGATGAGTTTCTCTTCCCTGATCATGGCGTCCAGCTTCTGCGACTGCTTGCTGCCGGGCTTGTAGCAGTGGCGGATTACCTCCAGGTTGTCCATCAGCGGCTGGATGTAGGGAGACATCTTGGTCTTCTGGTCTCCGGGCAGATAGCCGATATCCTGGCCTCCCAGCACCACGGTAGGGCGCGAGAGGATAATCTGGTCATAGTCGTTGGCCTGCTCCAGTGCGGCAGCCAGGGCAATGAGGGTCTTGCCCGTACCGGCGCCGCCGGTGATGGAAACCAGCGGAATCCTGGGATTGAGGCAGGCGTCCATGGCGAATTTCTGCTCGTCGTTGCGGGGACGGATGCCGGCGGCCGTCTGGGTGCGTACCAGGGCAATGACCCCACGGGAGGCATCGTAACGGGCGCAGACGTTTTCTTCTCCAAACACAAACTTATACAGCTGGTTGGGCTTGGGCTCCTGCTCCTGTACCTCCTGCCAGGGGAGGCAGTTGTCCTGTCCGTAGGCCAGGCGCTGCGTAGCTTCGGAAGATACTTCTACGGTAATGACCTCCTTCTCCAGGCTCATCATCACCTCATCATCTACACGGTCCCTCAGGTAATCCTGGGCTTCCATGCCCACGGCCTTGGCCTTGAGGCGCAGGTTGATATCCTTGGTAACCAGGGCCACGAAGCGATCCGGATTGTGGTCCCTTACCCACATGGCGGTGGACAGGATGCGATGGTCCTGGGTGTCGTCCCGGAACAGGTCCTGGTACTTGGGGGCAAAGGGGTGATTGGGTTCCAGCTTGATGCAGCCCAGCTTTCGGCCCAGGTTATAGCCCCGGTGGCCGTTGGGCTTGCGGTCCATCAGCTTGTTCATTTCCCGCATAAAGGAACGGGCGTTGAACGCCAGGGCGTCGTTGCCTTTCTTGAACTTGTCCAGTTCCTCCACCACGGCGATGGGAATCACGATGTCATTATCCTGGAACTGCTTGATGGCATTGAAATCGTGCAGGATAATGTTGGTGTCTAAAACAAAAATCTTGGCCATAGTTAATCTTCCCCTTCCAACGTGTTCAGAAGGGATTCAAGTATTTGTGGTATTTCTATACGGTTGGTCAGTTTCACTTCCGGATGGCCGGGAACGGGATGGCCGATGGGGAAGTAAACCACATCCTGGAGGATGAGTTCTGCATCTACATAGTCATAGTCTATATCGGCTATCTGGATGAGCACGCCCGGCACCTCGGAGAAGAGGATGCGGACGGGATGGTCTTCCCCATAGGATTTAGCGATTTCGCGGATGGAGACATCTGCTCCCGTACCGGCCGATGTCATAGCGCGGAGGGCCGTCAGGAGGCCTCCGTCGCCCACGGTGACGCCGGCTTTGACAATGCCGTCTTCCACCAGTTCCCGCAGCACTTCATAGCAGTCCATGAAATAGTCTGCATCGGCTACATCTGCCGGGGTGGAGGGATTGGCACCCACGGCCTGCGCCAGGGTAGAACCGCCCAGGCGGAAGTCGCAAGGGTCGAAGGGAATATAGATAATCCAGTCCGAAGCTTCCGGCTGGAAAGAGGCCGATGCTTTTCTGCGACGGCTCAGACGCGGGTTGGCGGTGCGGTAGGGCTTGTCACGGAAGAGGTCTTCCTCTTCCTGCTGGGCATCGTCTTCCTCCAGCACCGTGCCGGCCTTGAAAGAGACGGCGGGCGCACCGGCGGTGAGGCTGTACTTCTCCAACTTCACACCCAGGGCATCTACATAGCTGCAGGCGGCTTCCACCGACTCATAGAAAGCGGCGGCGTGGCCCATATTCTTCTGGTTCCATTTCCAATCGGCCTTCAACGTGAGGTCTCCCAGACGGAAGTGGCCGTTCATCCAAACCACGTCCAGCAGGGCCTGGGCCACCTTGGAGGCGGTATACGGTCCGGCAAAGGGAAGAGGCAGGCTGCGGGAGCGCCTGAGGTCTTCCACGGCCACGGCGTACTCCTCGATGGCGCTTTCTTCAAACGAGAAAGAGTCCGGGGCAGGGTCCAGGTGTTCGTCGGCCAGGGTCTCGGGGTCTCCGTCCGGTTCCAGCGTAGGCTGAACCGTGCACTCCCGGAGCATCTGGGCCGGGGAAAGCGGCATGGGGATGCCGTCCAGAATGTAGCTGCTGTAGAGTAAATCTGCTGCCATACTCCAAAAATACTCATTTTCTTTGAAAACTCAAACAAAAACAAATGGGACCTCAATGGATCCTTATCGGAGCGAAGCGACAGGGCCTGCAGGCCCGCACCGCCGCTTCTGCGGCGGAGCCCCTCCCCCGAGGGGAGGGGTTTGGGGAGAGGGTAACGTGGGAAGAAAAAAGGTTGTGGCCCAAAGGGTCACAACCTTTATCTAACGAAGCAAATAGGGCTTGTCCCTATTTGCTTTGTTGGATCTGGGCCTGGGCAGCGGCGAGGCGGGCGATGGGCACGCGGAACGGGCTGCAGGACACATAGTCGATACCGATGGTGTTGAAGAACTCGATGGACTTGGGATCACCACCGTGCTCACCGCAAATACCGCACTGGAGGTCCTTGCGGCAGCTGCGGCCACGGTCCACACCCATCTTGACCAGCTGGCCCACGGCCTTGGTGTCGATGGTCTGGAACGGGTCGGAATCGAGGATCTTGTTACCAAGGTAGTCACCCATGAAGGTTCCGATATCGTCACGGCTGAAGCCGAACGTCATCTGGGTAAGGTCGTTGGTACCGAAGCTGAAGAACTGGGCGGTACGGGCCATACGGTCTGCGGTAAGGGCAGCACGGGGGATCTCGATCATGGTACCGAACTGGTAGTCGATGAGCTGGGCCTCGTGAGCCTCAACCTCTGCCTTGATGCGGTCGCAGATCACCTTCTGGAAGTTGAGCTCGCGGGCGGAGATGGTCACAGGGATCATGATTTCCGGGTGCGGGTGCAGGCCTTCCTTCTGGAGTTCTGCGGTGGCGCTGAAGATGGCGCGGTACTGGGTTTCAGCGATAAGCGGGAAGCTCACGTGCAGACGGACACCGCGGTGACCCATCATAGGGTTCACCTCGTGCAGGCTTTCGCCACGCTTCTCCACTTCCTTGACGGAGATGCCCAGATCCTTGGCCAGCTCCTTCTTCTTGTCCTCACCCTGAGGTACGAACTCGTGGAGCGGCGGATCCAGCAGACGGAACACGACGGGCTTGCCGTCCATCACGCGGAGGGTCTCCTTGACAGCGGCCTTCATGAAGGGCTCCAGCTCGGAGAGAGCGGACTTGCGCTCTTCGTCAGTGTCGC
>JAEEGK010002954.1_pt1 | contig 42494 bp, 45 predicted proteins | sample 8958771 | NCBI WGS metagenome assembly JAEEGK01 (sample SAMN16246547, study PRJNA631951) | gut metagenome | biome: gut microbiome; feature: rumen; material: SC-attached | host: Bos | place: Iran: Karaj | collected 2018-10
GGCTGTATCTTTTGCTCTCGGTATGCTGCTTCCGATCTTGTGTCTGGGAAATATAAACATATTTGTCGAAAATGTTTCAACCATGAGATACAAAAATGATGACAATGTGTGGACCGTAAGCTTTAACGGAGGAGAGGTGAGCCTCGAAGGATTGTTGTCTTCAATGGCAGAATTCCCGCTTGAGATCGAAGATATGGCAATTTATGCGCAGAAGCGCGGTACTGTTGAGATTAACAATGTAAAGATCAACGGGTTCATGAAATATGCAACCGAGGACTGGCTTGAGTTTGACAACTGTAAGGTGATTGACGGATCCTTGGATATGTTTGAGGAATCGAACGTGTGCCTTATCGAACAGTCATTTGCCGAAAACCCCGACGAAATAAAGGCGGGAGACAGGATAAAGCTGTTTGGTAAAACATACACCGTTAAGGGAGTCTTCTCCTGCTTTAATCATTATGGTTCGATCTTGCTGCCGCTTCATGCGGGAGATAAGGAAGCACGGGATGTTGTGATCACTAAGCTTTTCCTTCGGACCAAAACAGGTACATCAAATGGAAACGAGATTGCCAATGCGCTGAAAGCAGTCGGATTGCCGGCTTCCCGGGTGAAAAGCGGAAAAGATGTTTATCACGATGGCCTGATAAACGGGATTTCAAGATCTTTGGGGATCTTCGCGGTGGGAGCGGCCGCATTTGCATTTGCGGCAATAAACATATGCCTGGTCCTTATCGGAAAACTTAATCTGGATAAAAGAAATTACGGCATACGCATGGCGCTGGGGGCAAATTACGGACATGTGCGCATGAGTGCATTGTTGGAAAATCTGCTTTGTTTTTGCATGGCTTTTTTGTGTGACATCGCATTGATCCATGTTTTGAAACCGACTTATCCCGAAAACCTGACAATGATCCTGAACGCAAGGGTGTATGTTACTGCCTTATTATTTGGGATCTTTATGACAGTGATAGTTACCCATGCTGCATTGGCAAGATTGAAGAAGAAAAAACTGGTTGAACTGTTTGAGAGAGTATCATGATGTATACATTTTACAGGGCTTTTCAAAAGCTTTGGATAAACAAGAAAACATATTTTTTTATAATGATCGAGCTTTCTGTGGGCATTGCGGTGGTGCTTTGCGAGATATGCTCGGTCTTTTCCGCGCGTGAGAAAATGGAAATGTGTAAACGCCAGATCGGTGAGATCGGAGCGACCATTGAGTATTCCGGAGACTTTACGTTTGGCGCCGAAAGAAAACCGGGCATCGACGTTGAAGATTATAAAACGATACTTGAAACTTACAGTGATACAGAAGTCTCCTACATTCTTAACGCCGGAGGCATATATTTGGATGATGTTGAGGAAGATGTAAAAGATGTGGACTTCGTGTCCATGGACAAAAACACCTTTGCGGATCTTTTTGGCTTCGCGCCTGAAGATGATAAGATCTATCTTGGGGCTCAGGTTGCGGAAGATCTGGAGAAAGGCGGGCTTAGATTTGTTACAGAATGGATCTCTGCAGAAGGCGCTGTTTTTAAGGTGGGTGAAAACAACCTTTTAAGATCGGAGAGATTAAATTCAGAGACGCAAAAGATCTATTTCGGATTGGCGCATGATCTCGATGTGAAAACGTTTGCAGTGCTGCCTGAAAAATACATGAAAACCATTCAGGATAATAACGGAACCGTTTTGACGTGTCTGCGCATCATGACCGATCTTGAAAAAGATGACGCCGATATTCTTCAGGACATTTTGCAAATGCTGCAGGCTCGTCACCCGGAGTATTCTTATCGTATTGCGGATCAGTATCTTGAGCTCCGGGGCAGTGTAGCAAGCTTTAATGCGGATGCGCACCTCTTTGCATACATTGCGTGGATCGTTCTCATAATTTCGGTAGTCGGGATCGTAGGTATCCTGCTGATCTACATGGAAAAGCGAAAAAGAGAACTGGCCATTATACTGGCGCTTGGAGGCACTCGCATGACCATATTCAAAGAGATCTTTATCGAGATCTTTTCGCTCTGCCTTATCAGCGGTATCATCGGAACAGCGGCAGCGGCTGCTGTGGCTCCCCACTTATCGAATGCTGTATTCGATGTAAGCTTCCGATGGATCAGCCTTGCGGTAATGGCGGGGATAGTACTGATGATACCTGTGATATCATGTACATGCATAGTTTTGGAAATTCGGAATGTTCATCCCATGAAAATATTAAAGAAGTAAGGAGAAGGGTTTATGGAAACGGTGGTCAGATTGGTTAATGCAACCAAAATATATGCTCAGGCCGAAGTTAAGACAACCGGTATCATGGATGTGTCCATGGAAGTAAAAGAGGGTGATTTCATCGCTGTAACCGGTCGTTCGGGATGCGGGAAATCCACGCTGCTTAATATTCTGGGCTTAATGGATGATCTTACGGAAGGGCAGTACCTGTTCTTCGGAAAAGATGTTGCGGGGATCAAAGGAAAGGAAGCGGCTGAATTCAGAAATCATGAGGTTGGCTTTATATTTCAGGCCTTCAATCTTGTAAATGAGATCAGCGTTCTGGAAAATGTGTGCATGCCTCTCGGATACGCCGGCGTTGGAAAGCAGGAAAGAAGAAAGAGAGCGGCGCAGGCCCTCGCCCTTGTGGGACTTGAAGACAAAATGAACAAACGTCCCATTCATCTGTCCGGCGGAGAGCAGCAAAGAGTGGCCATTGCAAGAGCCATCGTAAATGAGCCCAAGCTCCTGCTGGCTGACGAACCAACAGGAAACCTTGATGAGGAAAACAGCCGTCTGGTGATGGAACTTCTCACAAAGCTGAATTCTAAGGGAATGACTGTCATTATGGTAACCCATTCCCCGGAAATGGCGGATTATGCAAAGAGCAGGATACAGATCAGGGACGGAAGGATAGTCAGTTGACAGGATCATGTGAGTCTGAAGCACAGGAACGTTTCAAGACTCACATTTTTCGTTGCGGCATGATCAAAAACGTGTTATAATCCCTTTAATTCGGCAATTATTTATGCAAAGATACAGATTTAAGACGGAAGAGGCTGGAAACATGGCAAAAGAAAAGATCATATTAACGGGAGACAGACCCACAGGTAAGCTCCATATCGGACACTACATCGGGTCTTTGAAAAGAAGAGTACAATTACAGAATTCGGGTGAATTCGACAAGATATTTATCATGATAGCGGATGCGCAGGCGCTTACGGATAACTTTGACAATCCGGAGAAGGTGCGTCAGAACATTATCGAAGTGGCTCTGGACTACCTGTCCGTGGGACTGGATCCTGCGAAGAGCAATCTCTTCATCCAGTCGCAGATATCCGAGCTTACGGAACTTACATTTTTCTATATGAATCTGGTTACAGTTTCCAGACTCCAGAGAAATCCTACGGTTAAGTCCGAGATCCAGATGAGAAATTTTGAAGCCAGCATCCCTGTGGGATTCTTTAACTATCCCATCAGCCAGGCAGCGGACATCACAGCCTTCAAGGCTACCACCGTTCCCGTAGGCGAGGATCAGCTTCCCATGATCGAGCAGACCAAGGAGATCGTTCATTCCTTTAACCGTATCTACGGCGAGACCCTTGTGGTACCTGAGGCTCTCATTCCTCAGAACGGCGCTCAGGGCAGACTTCCCGGAGTGGACGGTAAAGCCAAGATGAGTAAGTCTCTCGGAAACTGCATATATCTTTCCGACAGTGCGGATGCTGTTAAGGATGCCATTATGAAGAAGATGTACACAGATCCTCTTCACATAAATGTTGCGGATCCCGGACATGTGGAAGGAAACATGGTATTCACTTATCTGGATGCCTTCAGCAATCAGCAGCAGCTGGAAGCTTATCTTCCCGGATATGCATCCCTTGACGAGGTTAAGGAGCATTACAAGAGGGGCGGACTGGGTGATGTCAAGCTCAAGAAGTTTCTTATAAATGTACTTGAAGACGAGCTGGCTCCCATCCGTGCAAGACGTGCGGAATACGAAAAGGATATCCCGGGAGTTTACGACATCCTTAAAAAAGGAACGGAAGCGGCTCATGAAGCGGCATCCAAGACCTTGAGCGAGGTTAAGGCTGCCATGAAGATAAACTACTTTGACGATGCCGAGCTCATAAAGGCTCAGGCTGAAAAGTATCAGAGGACCGAGTAATGTACAGATATCTGTTATTTGACGCGGACGAAACATTGTTTGACTTTTTAAGGGCTGAAAAAACAGCCCTTAATTTAGCTTTTGGGGATTGCGGTATACCCTTTAAGGAAGACTATGTGCCCATCTATTCCGAAATGAATTCAAAACTCTGGAAAAGGCTGGAAAGAAAAGAGATCACGAAGCCTCAGCTGCTTGCCATGAGATTTGCAAACTTCTATGAGGCGATGGGGTTCACAGGAGATCCGGATCTCATGAGGACAGCCTACCAAAAACGTTTGGGAGAGCAATGCTTTCTATTGCCGGGAGCCTTTGATGTTATAAAAAAACTGTCGGAGGATCACAGGATCTATCTGATAACCAACGGCCTTAAAACCACTCAAAGCAGCAGGCTGGAACGCTCCGGTCTTTTACCCTACCTTTCGGGAGTGTTCATTTCCGAGGAAGTGGGTTATGAAAAGCCGGATCGGAAATATTTCGAAAAGGTTAAGGAAAGCATCCCTGGCTTTAAAGAAGAGGAAGCTCTGATCATTGGGGATTCTCTCACATCGGATATCCTGGGAGGCAACAATGCGGGCATTAAGACTGTCTGGTTTAATCCCGGGGGTAAGGTTAACAATACAAAAGCCGAACCTTATCGGATCATTAAAGCCATCGAGGATATATATGCCATCGTAACATCTTCTTAATTTGACTATTGTATTTGTAAGTGATAAAATCTAACAAAAGCGCAATTTTGCGCAAATTTGGAGAGTTCAGGGGGATCAACCGATTATGAAGACTGCCATCGTGACAGACAGCAACAGCGGTATCACGCAGAGCGAAGCAAAGGAAATTGGGATATTCGTACTTCCCATGCCCTTTTTTATAAATGAGGAGCTTTTTTACGAGGACATTACCCTCACCCAGGAGCAATTTTACGAGAAGCTTAAGGGGGACGCGGACATTAAGACCAGCCAGCCCTCGCCCGGGGAAGTAATGGACATGTGGGACAAGGTCCTGGAGGAATATGACGAACTGGTGTATATTCCCATGTCTTCCGGTCTCAGCAAGGCCTGCGAGACGGCTTATATGCTTGCCAATGATTACGAGGGCAGGGTTTTTGTGGTAGACGATCAGAGAATATCCATCACCATGCGCCGCGCGGTTTACGATGCGCAGGAGATGATAAAGCGCGGCAAGACCGGCGCGGAGATAAAGGCGAAGCTGGAGGAAGAGAAGCTGGAAGCCAGCATATATATTACGCTGGAAACCCTTAAGTACCTTAAGAAGGGCGGAAGGATCACCCCGGCGGCTGCGGCCATCGGAACGGTGCTTAACATCAAGCCCGTGCTGCAGATCCAGGGCGAAAAGCTGGACGCTTACACCAAGGTACGCGGCAAGGATACCGGCAGAAAGAAGATGATCGATGCCTTAAGGAAGGATCTGGATACCAGATTTGCCAAGTACGAGGGTAAGATGCATCTGGATATCGCCTACTCCGGAAACTACGAGGAAGCACTGGGCTGGAAGGATCAGCTGTTGGAGGCTTTTCCGGAATTTGATCCCGCAGATGTGCATATGGATGCGCTGTCCCTTTCCGTTTCCTGCCATATAGGATACGGTGCGCTGGCAGCGGCGGTAACGAAGAGCGTATATTAAACTTGGGAAGGGAAAACGGGAAAATGGGAGAACGGGAAAATGAACCTCTAACCCCGTCCCCAAAGGCTCATTTTGGGACTAAAGTCACGAAATGAACCCCTAACCCCGTCCCCAAAGGGTCATTTATGTATAAACTGATTTGTAAAGATAAAAATGCGAAGCGCGGTGAGTTTAAGACCGTGCACGGAACCATACAGACTCCCGTGTTCATGAACGTGGGCACTGTGGGCGCCATTAAGGGTGCGGTTTCCACCATGGACCTTAAAGAGATAGGGACTCAGGTGGAGCTTTCCAACACCTACCATCTTCATGTGCGTCCGGGAGACGAAGTGGTAAAGAAGATGGGCGGACTTCATAAGTTCATGAACTGGGACAGGCCCATACTTACGGATTCCGGGGGATTTCAGGTGTTTTCCCTGGCAGGGTTAAGGAAGATCAAGGAAGAGGGAGTTACCTTTAATTCCCATATCGACGGACATAAGATCTTCATGGGACCCGAGCAGAGCATGCAGATACAGTCAAACCTTGCTTCCACCATAGCAATGGCCTTTGACGAATGTCCTTCCAGCAGGGCGGAAAGGGATTATATACAAAAATCCGTAGACCGCACCACCAGATGGCTGGAGAGATGTAAAAAAGAAATGGCAAGACTGAATTCCCTTGAAGATACCATCAACAAGGATCAGATGCTTTTCGGAATAAATCAGGGCGGTGTTTTTGATGACATCCGTATAGAACATGCCAAGAGGATATCGGAGCTGGATCTGGACGGATATGCCATCGGAGGACTGGCAGTGGGCGAGACCCACGAGGAAATGTACCGCGTCATAGAAAGCGTTACCCCTTACCTACCTCTTGAAAAGCCCACCTACCTTATGGGCGTGGGAACTCCGGAGAACATCCTTGAAGCGGTGGAAAGAGGCGTGGATTTCTTTGACTGCGTTTACCCTTCAAGAAACGGAAGACACGGAAATGCTTACACCAACCACGGTAAGATGAATCTCAACAATGCCCGCTACGAGCTGGATGAGAGACCGTTGGATGAGAAGTGTAACTGCCCCGCCTGCAGAAACTACAGCAGGGCTTACATCCGGCATCTTATGAAAGCGGGAGAGATGCTGGGAATGAGACTCTTGGTGACTCACAACCTTTACTTCTATAACCATCTTATGGAAGAGATCAGAGAAGCCATTGAACAGGGAAGATACTCCGAGTTCAAGAAGGCGAAGATCGATGCCATGAGAGAGGGGGAAAAGGAATAAGCATTAACGGGTCGAGGAAATGTATGCCCGTTATTAAATTTTTATTTGACTTTATGTAAAATACAGTGTAAAGTAAACCCCGTTGATAATAAAATCGGGGTTTCCCTATATTTAAAGAGAGGTTTTTTGCAATGAATATGTTATTAGCAGTACTTACTACTGATGCAGGTACCGGTGCATTTGCCGGCGGTATTCCCATGCTTATCTTCTATGTTGTGATCATCGGTGCTCTCATGTATTTCATGATCATCCGTCCCCAGAAGAAGCAGCAGAAGCAGCAGGATGAACTTATGAATTCTCTTGAGATCGGTGACAGCGTATGCACCACCGGCGGTTTTTACGGCGTTGTGATCGATAAGGTTGACGAGAATGTTGTTATCGTAGAGTTCGGAAACAACAAGAACTGCCGTATCCCTATGAAGAAGACAGCCATCGTAGAGGTTGAGAAGCCCTATGATCCCAATAAGGCTGCAAAGGAAGCTGCATCCACCACTCCCGAAGAGCCCAAGAAGTCTCTTTTCGGCAAGAAGGATAAGGACGAGTTAAAGTAAATCGTAAGCTATAAAAAATTTTATATAAAGAGGTGCTTCAAAATGAAGAAAAAGTTTCTCATTTACTTAGCGGTACTCAGTTTACTCTGCGGTTGCGGAGAAGCAAGAGTGCAGGAAGGAGGCGCCGACAGTAACACAGTGACCGAAGGCGGCAGCCTTTTGGTCGGAATCACACAGGATCTAGACAGTCTTGACCCACACGTTGCAGTTGCGGCAGGAACCGACGAAGTTCTGTACAATATCTTTGAGGGCCTTGTAAAGGTCGATGAAAAGGGCAATATGAATCCGGCGGTAGCGGAAAGCTACAATATTTCGGAGGATGCGAAGACCTACACATTTACTCTTCGCGATAATGTCAAGTTTCATAACGGAGATGTTGTAACAACTGAAGACGTGGTTTACTCACTGAAAAGGTGTGCCGGGTTCACGGAAGCATATGATCCTAATGTGCTTGTGGAGTCGGCACTTTCTATTGTTACGGACATATATGCTCCGGACAAAAAGACCGTAGTTTTGACTCTTTCGGAGCCTAACACGGAACTTATTTACTATTTAAACAGTGCCATTATCCCTGCGAACTACAAGGATCAGGCCAAGGCTCCCATCGGAACCGGACCCTTCAAGTTCGTGTCCTACGAGCCCTTACAGAGCTTCGTGATCGAAAAGAATAATGACTACTACGGCACAAAGCCCCATCTGGACAAGGTGACCTTCAAGATCTTTGCCAGCGTGGATGCGGCTTTCATGGAGCTTCTTGCAGGTTCCGTGGATGTAATGACCCAGCTTCAGGCGGATCAGTGCAAGCAGCTGGAGGACAAGTACAACATCGTCGGTGCCAGCTATAACCTGGTACAGGCTCTTTTCCTCAACAACGATTTCGAGCCCTTTAAGAATGCCAAGGTGCGTCAGGCACTGTGCCATGCCATTGACAGAAACGAGATCAACCGGATGATCTCCGAGGGACAGGGCAGCATCATCGGCAGCGGTATGTTCCCCGGAATCTCCACTTACTTTGCCAATGACCTTGTAAACTACTACGATTACAATCCTGAGAAGGCTAAGAGTCTCCTTAAGGAAGCGGGCTACGAAAACCTGACTTTTACAGTAAGGATCCCTTCCGCCTACGATTCGCACGTGGCTACGGGACAGATCATCGTAGAGCAGCTTAAGAAGGTGGGCGTTACCATGAAGATCGATACCATCGAGTGGTCCTCATGGCTTTCCGATGTTTACAGGAACAGAGAGTTCGAGGCTACCATCATCGGTCTCGACGCAAACCTGGCGCCTTCGGACATCCTTAAGAGATACAACACCACCGCTAAGAACAATTTCATCAACTATAAGAATGCTTCCTTTGATGAGGCATACAAGAGAGGCGTGAATGCTATCGGCACCGAGGATAAGATCAAGTACTATCACGAGTGCCAGGAGCTTCTCACCAAGGATGCGGCTTCCGTATTCATCCAGGATCCCGCACAGCTCACAGCCGTAAAGAAGGGGCTGGCAGGCTATACGCCATACCCGGTTTACGTCTTTGACGCATCCAAGATCTATTACACATACACAAAATAGGGTTGAGAAGGCATATGCCCGCTCGACGATAACAACCGTAATAAGTGCGGGTAAATATTTGCTTTACGACGACTTAGGGAGGTCGCAGATGAAATACATCATTAAGAAAATCGCATCACTTGTGATTACGCTTTTGATCATTTCGTTTGTGACCTTCCTTGCTTTTAATGTGATCCCGGGAGATGCGGCGGCTTCAAAGCTGGGCATGGACGCGACGGAGGAGCAGGTGGAGGCTTTAAGGGAAGCGATGGGGCTTAACGACCCCTTCATCGTGCAATACGGCAGGTGGCTGGGAAAGGCATTGACCGGGGATTTTGGGACCTCCTACAGATATAATATGCCTGTTACACAGCTGATCTCCGACAGGCTGGGAGCCACTTTGGGACTGGCGTTCCTGTCGCTGACACTGATACTTGTGATCTCTGTTCCTTTAAGCCTTTTGAGCGCGGCAAAGCCCAACGGGACCGTGGACAACCTGCTCACGGTGCTGACCCAGATAGGCATGGCGGTTCCTCAGTTTTTCTTAGGTATCGTCCTCACGCTGGTCTTCGGCATCATACTGTCCTGGTTTAAGACCGGGGGATATGTGAGCCCCAAGGAGGATTTCGGGCGGTTTATAAGCTTCATGCTGTTGCCCGCCATATCCGTGGCTATCCCCAAGCTTTCCATGATGGTGAAGTATTTAAGAGACTGCATTGTTTCAGAAAAAAAGAATGATTACGTACGGACTGCAAAAGCCAAGGGCAACGGTGAAGCAGCCATATTGTTCCGCCATGTGCTTAAAAATGCGGTGATCTCCGCCATCACCTTCTTTGCGATGATAGCGGCGGAAAGCTTTGCGGGAAGTATCGTGGTGGAGCAGGTGTTTGGGATACCCGGGCTGGGAAGGCTTTTGGTAAATTCCATATCAAGCAGGGATTTCCCTGTGGTTAATGCCATAGTTTTGTATATGGCGGCGCTGGTGGTGGTGATGAACACCCTGGCGGATATTTCCTATCGTATTGTTGACCCAAGAGTTTCAAGAGCCGATTAAGGCGAAGGACAGGACAGGAAGAGCCTGAATTACAGGCAGGAAGCGAAGCGGATCGCGAATAATTGACAGATGAAAAAGAAAAAGACTGTTTCCACAATAAAATACGGAAAGTCCTTTAAGGCCGGCCTCATAATGGTGGCTGTGATCCTGATCCTGGCTGTGATCGGTCTGTTTTGGACGCCCTATGACGTGAATGAGATGAGTTATACCGTAAAGAATAACGCACCTTCTCTTTTACATCCCTTCGGTACCGATAATTTCGGCCGTGACGTGCTGAGCCGAGTAATGCAGGGGGCTTCACTTTCCTTCCTCATCGCTGTGGCGGTGGTGGGAACGGGAACCATAGTAGGAACTGTGGTTGGGGCGCTTACGGGTTACTTCGGAGGCATTGTGGATGCTGTACTTATGAGAATTAACGATGCCCTTTCGGCTTTTCCCGGTGTGTTATTGGCATTGGTGATCATCGCTGTCATCGGTAACGGAAAATACAACCTGATCCTGGCTTTGGGCATAGTTTTCATCCCCAGCTATGTCAGAGTGGTGAGGGGCGAAGTATTAAAACAGAAAGAACTGGATTATGTTAAGAACATGAAGCTTATGGGAGCTTCGGATCTGCACATGATCTTTATAGATATATTGCCTAACATAAAGACAGCACTGACAGCATCGGTGCTGATCGGTTTTCAGAATGCGGTGCTTTCGGAAGCGGGCATGAGTTATCTGGGTCTGGGAGTTACACCTCCGGATCCCAGCCTCGGACGTATGCTTTCCGAAGCTCAGAGCTGTCTGATATATGCTCCCTGGTACGCCATCGCACCGGGACTTACCATATTGTTTTTAACCTTAGGATTGGGATTCATTTCACATGGACTTGCTGAACGTTAAAAAAATGAATATTTCGGTGGACGTCCCCGGAGGCGAGAAGCGCCTGGTGAAGGACGTGAGCTTTGATGTGAAAAAAGGCGAAATCCTGGGCCTGGTAGGTGCTTCCGGATCCGGAAAGAGCCTGACCTCCATGGCCATTGCCCATATCCTTAGGAAGGAATACAAGATCTCTTCCGAAGGGGTGGAGTTTGACGGGAAAAGGCTGGATCTCATGAGCGAAAAGGAACTCTGTGACATTAGAGGTAAAGAGATAGCCTATGTCTTCCAGGAGCCCATGACCTCTCTAAATCCTCTTTTAAGGATCGGCCGTCAGGTGGAAGAGCCCCTTAACATACACAAGATAGGATTTAAATCCAAAGAAGATAAAAAGGCGGCGGTCAAAGAAGCCCTTAAGGAAGCGGGGCTGGAACCCACGGACAGGCTTCTTAAAGCCTATCCCCATCAGCTTTCCGGAGGACAGCGGCAGAGAGTCATGATCGCCATGGCCTTTATCTGTGATCCGAAGCTTCTGGTTGCGGATGAGATCACCACAGCCCTGGATGTGGATACCACAAATATCATCGCCGAGCTTCTCATGGAAAGAAGGAAGCTTCACGGAACTTCCATTATATTTATCTCCCACGACACAAAGCTGGTGGAGCGCGTTTCCGACAGGATCCTTCATATGAAGAACGGGGAGATGCTTGAAAACAGGGCCGGGGTTTCGGAAGGTACGGCTGTAGGAAATAGTCCCGTTAAGAAGCAGGAAGTGGGGAAGAATCGGGAAAAGACAGCGGAAGGTGAGGCTGCGGAAGGTCGGAGCGGCGATGGAAATGTGAGCGAGGGGGGAGATATTGACCCGTCGAGAAGAGATATGCCCGGAGGAAATGACAGAAAAGTCATTCTGGAAGTGAAGGATCTGTCCTTTGCCTACGAAGACAGGGGCATTCTCGGGAAGGTCACCCTAAAGCCGGTGCTGAAGGACGTGAACCTGAAGCTGTACGAGGGCGAGACCCTGGGCATCGTGGGAAAGAGCGGCTCGGGGAAATCCACCCTGGTAAAGACCATCTGCGGGCTGCAGAAACAGAGCGAGGGCAGCGTGATCTACGCCGAAGGATCCGAGGATCCGCAAATGGTATTCCAGGATCCCTACTCAAGTCTGAATCCGGCCAGATCCGTGGGGCGCATCCTTTACGAGGCCATCCTCATGGGGGAGCGAAGGGCCGCAAAGCGCGGAAACAGGCGGAAAGTGACCAAGACTTTAGCACGGCAAGTTGTGCTTGATATGCTGAAAAGTGTTGACTTAAAATCCGAGATAGCGTATCGTAAAATAAGCGAACTTTCGGGCGGAGAGAGACAGCGAGTAGCCATCGCGACCGCACTGATAGCACGGCCGGGCATAGTCATTCTGGACGAGCCCGTGTCAGCAATAGATGCAAATGTACAGGAGCAGATACTTGCTCTTTTAAGAAAGCTGAAAAGTTCTTTCGGTTGTTCATACATTTTCATTTCCCATGACCCGGAAGTTATCGCGAAAATATGCGATAGGGTTTTGGTTATAGAGAATGGCGGAATCAAAGAAAAAGAAAGATAAGAGCGCAAATTTTATATGGAAATACATCCGGCGGCACAAGATCGCTTATTTCTTCGGTCTTGTGGCGCTTTTTGTTGTGGATTACGTTAACCTTTATGTGCCCCAGTACACCGGGGAGACAATGGACGGGCTGATGGACGGAACGCTGGACAGAAGCGGCCTTTTCGAGATGATCCTTAAGATCATCTTGGTGGGTCTGGTCATCATGGCCATGCGTTTTTTGTGGAGATATACACTCTTCGGATCCTGCCGTAAGATCGAGTATGAGATCCGCGTGGACCTGTACAAGCATCTCTCCAAGCAGTCCACCAACTTTTACAACAACAATAAGACCGGTGATCTCATGAGCTATTTCACCAACGACCTGGGGGCTATCCGTCAGGCAGTGGGTATGGCGGTCATCTCCACCTTTGACGCCAGCGTCATGACCATCATGGTGCTGATCAAGATGGCGGTTTACGTTAACCTTCCCCTTACCGGGCTTGCGATCATTCCCATGATCGTGATCCTTATCGGCGGGGTCAAGTACGGCGCAGAGATCGAGAAGAGATTTGACGAGAAGCAGGCGGCTTTTTCAAAAATGTCCGACAAGGTGCAGGAGAGCATTTCGGGCATACGTGTGATCAAGGCCTTTGTGCAGGAAAAGGAAGAGCTTAAGAGTTTCGCCGAGACCAACGCCTACAACAAGAAAAAGAATCTTCGCATTGTCAGCCTTATGGCTGTGGTAATGCCTTTTCTTGATCTTCTCATCGGACTTTCCAGCGTTATCACCCTCCTTTACGGCGGTTGGCTGGTAGTGAACGGAGAGCTCAGCCCCGGGCGGTTCGTGGCCTTCACCACCTATATAGGCATGCTGGTATGGCCCATGATCGCCATGGGTGATTCCATCACCAGCTTCTCCCAGGGTATCGCTTCCATGAAGCGTATAGGCGCCATCTTTAAGGTGGAGCCTGAGATCAGGGATACTTTAAAGACCGACAAAAGTATCACGGATCTTAAGGGAGAGATCAGGTTTAAGCATCTCAGATTCAAATATAAAGAAGGGCTTCCGGAAGTATTGTCCGGCATAGATCTTACAATTCCCGCCGGCTCATCCCTTGCCATCATCGGTAAGACGGGCTGCGGAAAGAGTACCGTGGCGAACCTCCTTCTTCATATGCACAATGTGGAAGACGGGCAGATCTACTTCGACGGTCATGACATCAACACCATCCCTCTTAATGTGCTCCGTTCCAAGATAGCCTATGTCCAGCAGGATAATTTCCTGTTCTCCGACACGCTGCAGACCAACATCGCCTTCGGAAAGCGCGAGTTTAAGCCTGCTCCAAGAAACAAGAGAATAGATAACAGAATAGTTCTTAATAAAAACGACAGTATGGAAGCCTACCTGGAAGCTGAGTTTGCAAGGCGCGAAAGCCTGGCGGACAAGGCATATGACGACCTTCAGGAGGTGCAGGAAGCCGCAAAAGCAGCCTGCATCCATGACAACATCATGGAATTTCCCAAGGGCTACGCCACCATGGTGGGCGAGCGAGGCGTCACAGTCTCCGGCGGCCAGAAGCAGCGATCTTCCATCGCCCGTGCCCTCATGAAAGACTCCGCCATACTCATCCTTGACGATTCTCTCTCCGCCGTGGATACCGACACGGAAGAGCAGATCCTCTCCAACCTCAGGAAAAACCGGGCCGGCAAGACCACCATCATCATCGCCCACAGGATCTCCACCATCGAGCATTGCGACAAGATCGCAGTCCTGGACGAAGGCAAGATCGTGGAATACGGCAGCCATGCCGAGCTTGTGAAGCTCGGCGGCCAGTACGCCCAGCTCTACGAAAAGCAAAAGCTGGAGGAAGCTCTGGCAGAATGAACCCCGGGGACGGGGTTATGGGTTCATTTTCGAAAGTGGCCGGGTGTTTCCTAAAAATGAGGCATCGGAAATTGAAAAACTCAAAAATCGATGAGACAAGTACATCGGTTTTAAAATAAATGGACTAATGCGCAGAATGCTTGCTCGAATGCTCGTGCGTGAAAACACAGGTGTAGCGGGCTACTCCGAGGCTTTCATGTACGGGTAGTCGGGCAAACAGGCAAGCATTGGGTCCGGTTATTTAATAACTGATGTACTGGCATTATTAATAGGAATTATACAAGATGGAAAATTTAGAGAAAAAACAGAAGAAAAAGTCCGTGTTTTTAAGGCTTTTAAAGTATGCAGTACCCTATGCGGGGAGTCTGGCGCTGGCGCTCTTTTTGGTGCTTGCCATAACCGCGCTTGATCTGTACAGGCCGATGATACTCGGAAATGTGGTGGATATATTTTCGGAGTCGGGAGATTTTGACGCCGTGAAAGGATATGCCTTAAGGTACCTGATCACCATCGTGCTGATCTTCGGCTTCAACTTTGCGCAGACCTGGATCCTGGCACTTACGGGGCAGAAGATCATTTACAACGTGCGCCAGCAGGTGTTTGAGCACGTACAGTCCCTGTCCCTGAGGTTTTTTGATATTACCCCCGTGGGCAGGATCGTGACCAGAGTGACCAATGACGTCGAGGCGCTGAACGAAATGTTCACCCAGGTTTTGATCAATCTGATCAAGAATTCCGTGAAGATCATCGGACTAGCGGTGGTGATGCTGATCCTCGACTGGAAGCTGGCGCTTCTGGGCTTTGCACTCATTCCTGTGATAGCGGTGCTGACCTACTTTTTCCGCTCGGTTTCAAGGACCACCTACAAGATCGTGCGCACCAAGCTGACGGCGCTGAACACATATCTTTCCGAGCATCTGTCAGGGATGAAGGTGATCCAGATCTTTGCCAAGGAGAATGCGAAGAACGCGGAATTCAACGAGAGGGCGGAGGATCTTTATCACGCTTCCTTCCGTGAAATGATGGTGTTTGCCATTTTCAGACCTGCCATGTACATTCTTTCCATCATTGCCATGGTCACTATCCTGAGTGCCGGCGGTGTGGACGTGCTGAACGGAACCATTACGGTGGGTACGCTTTACATCTTCTATAATTATATAAACCAGTTTTTTGAGCCCATACAGTCGCTGGCGGAACAGTTCGGAACGCTGCAGCAGTCTATGGCATCGGCGGAAAAAATCTTCACCCTGCTGGACGACGACACGAAGATCAAGGAAAGCCTTAATCCTGTGGGCATAGATAGTGTCAAAGGGCGAATTGAGTTTAAGCATGTATGGTTTGCTTATAACAATGAAGACTGGATCCTTAAGGATGTGTCCTTTGTAATTGAGCCCGGCTCCAGCGCAGCATTTGTGGGCGCTACGGGGGCGGGCAAGTCCTCGATCCTTAACCTGATCGGCCGCTATTACGACATTCAAAAGGGTTCCATCACCATAGACGGCGTGGACATCAAGGATATCAGGATCTCGGATCTCCGCCGCGCCATCGGACAGGTACAGCAGGATGTTTTCCTCTTTACCGGTGATATCAAGAACAATATCAGGCTTAAGAACGACAGCATCACTGATGATGACATCGTGAAAGCGGCAAAGACCGTAAATGCGGATGGATTCATATCCCGTCTCGAGCATGCATATGATGAATATGTTACAGAACGCGGCTCAACCTTCTCAGCCGGAGAACGCCAGCTCATAAGTTTCGCCCGTACTCTTGCCTATGACCCTGCGATCCTTGTGCTGGATGAGGCAACGGCAAACATCGATACCGAAACCGAGAGTCTTATTCAGGATGCTCTCGCCCGCCTCATGAAGGGCAGAACCACAATCATGGTTGCCCATCGACTTTCCACCATACAACATGCGGACAAGATCATGGTCATGCACGACGGCCGCCTGGTGGAGGAAGGCAGCCACAGGGAGCTTATCGCCAAAGAAAACGGATATTACAAAAAGTTGTACGAAATTCAACTTGAAAATCAATAGCGCTATGCAATATAATTTATATCGGAAGTCATGATGTGACTTCAAAAGCTCATTGTTTCTTGGGTAGGAAGGATGGATAATGAAAAGAATATTCAGACTGTTGCTTGTTGTTGCTGCATTCTGCGCTCTCGCAGGATGCGGCTCGTCGGTCAATAAGAAGGAGGTCGCGGAGTATCTTAAGGCTGCGAACCCCGATTCGTCGGCGCTTCTCTTTTATACTTACGACGGAAGTACCACAACGAGGCGTGTCCTCTATGACAAAGACAGTAAAGAAGAGATCCTGAAAGACATATCAAAGCTCAGCGCATTGCCTGTCGCCGATTGGACACCTTCAAAGGGTGATGTGCCCTTCTACGGTATCATAATAGGCGGTGATAACGGAGATCTTGAAATCCTCTTCGCCGGAGGCTATGCGATCCTTGCCGACGGAAGGACCTATAAGATGAGCTACAGTTTCCAAGGCTACGAGGGCAGATATGCCTGGCAAGATATGGATTATTTCGGCGGAATGGCCATGCCCTGCGCATATTTCGCGACACTCGGTTCATCAGGCTGGAACAGGGATCTTCTTAACGAAAGCGACGCGGTCGTTAACGACAGGATCGTTGTTACCCGTACGGGCGAGAACAACGGAATAATCGACGTTGAGATTACCAATAATATGGGCATGAACTGGTTCTTCGGAGATTATTGGCATCTGGAGGTTAAGCTTGAAGATACCTGGTACAGAGTCCCTTCAAAGGAACCGGTCTTTGTAAACGACATCGGTCACGAACTGGCCATGGGACAGTCCATGAAGAAAAGTTATGATATGAACTATTACGGAGAACTCCCGAGCGGAAGATACAGACTGATCATCGACGGCAGTGACGTTCAGGGCGCGTTGGAAATTGACAGATAATCAAAATACCTCCTTACCGAGCGGTAGGGAGGTGTTTTGATGTAAAGCCCTCAGTCATTCAGCGTTTGCATGTATTCATCATATATTGATAATGCATCGACATATGATGAACATGGACCGACATAGGGATAATTATATGGTTGATCGATGGCTGTTTCGGACGAAAAATATATAAATGCATGCTGAGTTTTGTCAAAAGATAAATCCAGGATTATAGTGCATAGGTTACCGTCTTCATTGTATCGATAAAAAGTAATATATTCCAGATTCTGTTTGAACATATCCGAAAAAGATGCGGAATGCCTAATTAAATGGTATTCTTCGGAGTTTATATATATTACACCGCGGTTTTCAGCATATACGGAAATACCCTTCGGTATCGGGAAATCAGCTTTTACATGGATTTCTTCAGCTGAACCGATCTGATAGAATGTGCCCTCGAAGCACATTCTTTTGGGTAAGGAATAGATGCTGAAAATGACAAGCAGGCATATTACTCCGGTAATAACAAGAAAACGGATCCTTGCTGCTTTTGACATTTTACAAGTAACTTGGCATTTCTGCAAAAGGGTAAACAATGGTTACGCTCCTTTTCTAATGACCCCCGTCCCCGGGGGTCAAATAGTTTGTTGAGTGAAAATACCCCGAAAAGGACGATGAGCGTTACTTCCGAGGGGGGAAATTGGAAAAAGTCGATTTGAATACGTAGGCTGCGTTGGCGTCGGAGCTGTCAATGACCAGCCTGTAAGTGCCGGCCGGAAGATCGCCGTAGTAACCGAGATCATAGGTATGCTTGCGGGATTCGCCCATGGGCAGTTCGAAAGCAATATCGTGCACGATATGATCTTTTTTCAGAGGCAGGTTGTACCAGGTGCCATCCAAAAACGCCTCAAGATGCCAATATTCCCCGTACCTCCAGTCCATTCCAAGGCCATTCGTGACCTGAAGCTCAAGAAGTGATCCGCTTTCGCTGATCGGGGCCACAACCAGATGGGTGTTGACGTCAGAATCGGATGGAGTCAAAAACTCCTGTTTCCAGCCCTTTTGGCCAAGCGAGATATAGTAACTGCAGGGCAGGGCCAAACCTCCGATATAATCGGTTTCCTGCCAGGCATATCTATTCTCGACGCCGCCAAAGTCATAGTCAAATTCGTAGCCCCGGCCGTCTCCGAGGATAGCGTAGCCGCCGGCAAAAAGTATATTGATCTCACCAAGATCTCCGGCTCCGATGCTGATCCCATAGAAGGGGGCAGCAGCTTTGGATACGCCGTAATCAGCCACGGGCAATGCCTTCACCTTAGAAAGATCCGACAGGAGTTCCCGTATAGATTTTTTGTCGAAGAGATAACGGATCGTGGTAGTGCTCCCGTCATAGACATAAAAGGTGAGAGCACTTGTTTCCGGACTGGCATTTGCCAGATAATCGGATACCTCTTTTTTTGAAACTTTTGAGCCGCAGCCCGTGAGAGGGGCAATTGTGGTAAAGGCAATAATAAATGAGAAAAGCAGGATAAATAATTTTTTCATATGAACGCCTTTCTTAATAAGGAAAATGAATGAAAATGAACCCCTAACCCCGTCCCCGGGTGTCAAAAAATGAACCCCTAACCCCGTCCCCGGGTGTCAAAAAATGAACCCCTAACCCCGTCCCCGGGGTTCATTCGTCCACGCCTATTTCCGGATCGGGGGAGGAGAACCTTGCAATGTCGTAGATGCAGGCTTCGCCGAAGACGGAAGTGAAGGATTTGAAATCCTCAAGGGTAGTGGTGAAGATGATCACGCGGCGATGAGGATCATAATATGCATTCAGTTCAGCCGGCATCTGTGCCACGAGGGTATTCATGCAGGCGGTTTCCGCCTCTTTAAAGGCAAGCTGTGCTTCGGTAGCTTTTTTACTTTTCTCTAAGTCTTCAAGCAGTTTGTCTTTAAGAAACTCGCCGTTTAAGAGGTAAGTGTCCAAAAGCTTCTTACCATAAAATTCCACTCGCTCGTCGTAGAGGCTCTTGTACCATTTTTCGCCGGCGGGATTGCCGGTTTCGTAAAGGGCAGTGCCGTATTTCAGTGAATCGCCCTCCTTCAAAAGCTGCGAAAGTTTTTCGGGCAGCATCTTTTCCTCGCCGTCGGCCAGGTAGTATTCTTCGAGAGTCTTTCCCTTATAAACGAAATCATTTTTCAGGTAGAAGTTGAAGCTGAGGAAGGGTCGCAAAGAGAGCTTAACAGGGCTGGTTTCGCCGGTTTCGATAAGCCGGTACAGAGAGTAGGTGACATTTTTCTCGTTCCATAAGGTAAAACCTTCATCCTCGGGCTTGTCGATGGCCACATGGGGAGAGGGGTCGTCAACAGGGATTTGATCGCTATTGATAGCGGTATCTGCGGAAGTATCATTCTCCATGGTGGTGAAGTCCGGAATCGACGTATTTACGTTGTCTTCCGATGTAGCCATGTCAAGTGCCGATTCTTTTACGGATTCATTGAATTGGTAATCACTGACAGGTACCGTGGAATCGGCTGTCTGCGCGGCCGACCGGCGAATATCAAGCAGTCCGGTCCTTACGGCGACGAAGCCGATAGCCGCCACCAGGCATACAGACAATGTACCGATATTTGCTTTCATCATCTTCCTTTGCTTGATCTTTTGATCTTTAATGTATTTATCCCTGCGTTCAAACAGGTCATTTATCATTTCATCAGAGTTCTTCATAGACAAAACCCTCCTTCTCGAGTTCTTTTTTTAAAGCTTGCTTTCCGCGGTAAAGGAGATTTCTTATCTGCTTGGAACTTTTTTTCATAGCCCGGGCGGCTTCGTCGTTGGACATTTCTTCAAAGTAAACCAGCCATAGGACTTGTCGATAGTCAGTGGGCAGGCTCTTTAAGGCACGGTGCAGAACCTGCTTCCGGGTTTCGGAAATATATGCCTGCTCGAAGGAGGATTCTTCGGCCGACAGGATAGCCATATCTTCCTCGGGCACAGCCACCATCCTTGAACTGTGGCGGATCCTGTCTATAGCCAGGTTGCGGCCGATGGCATAGAGCCAGGATTTGAACAGGCTTTTGCCGGAAAATCGGGGCTTTTTGACCAGAAGCTTAAAAAATGTGTCCTCCGCCAGGTCCTCGGCGGTGTGTATGTTGTTTACGAAACCATTCAGATAAAGAATGAGGCCATCCTTGTAGGAGACGACGATCTCTTCGATCCCTTTGTCGTCGCCGGACAGGAAACGGCGGTAGCTACCGGCACCGTTGTCCACGTTGTTCTCCCTTCCCGAAAGAATTATCTTTCAATTATTAGACGGATGAAGAAGGAGTTTGTCTCAGTAAAATCGAAATTTTTGTGTTGTGGGGATATATAAGGAAGATTGTCGGAAAAATTGACCCAAGAGTGAAAAACTTGCTTCAGAGTCAATAAATTTCCGGGAAATCAATGGAATTTCCCAAGAAACTTTGACTCTACGGCGGAAAACCGACTGCCGGGTCAATGCAATTCCGGAAAAAACAGCAAAAAATACCGAAAACAGTGACTCTGTGGGGAAAATAAGGCTGATGAGTCACAGAAATCCCCTTGAAACCGGTGAAAAAAAGCGGAAAATGTTGACTCTGGAGAAGAAATGTGACAACAGAGTCACAAAACGGCTCGTAAAATCGGAAAGAAATGCCAAAAACGTTGACTCTGCAGATGATTAACGCCGGCAGAGTCAATATATGCCCTATAACTACTACTGCTCATATAGTGGACACCTTTATTCCCTGTAATTTGTGTATTTCCTGTTGGGATCGGGCTTGGTCGGTTCGATGATCACGTGGCCGACTGTGGAGGTGGGGCCGTCGTCGGGAACACTGACAACAGGGATCTCATCGTCCGGGGCATCTGTGGACATTTCTGCGCCGGGAAGGATCCGGTCGTTCACGGACATGCGGCGGATCAGAATGAAGGAAACCACGAAAAGCACGATTATGAAGCCGATGAACAGCCATATGTTGCCAAGGGTGGTGGAGTAGTCATATATTCCGTGGACCAGTACGGGCAGTGCAACGGCCAGGATCTCGAAAATAGAAGATGCCGTATGATTGCCCTTGCTTTTCTGCCTCTTGGCAAAGGAATAGAAAACGCCCATGAAAACTCCGAAGCTGGCGTGGCCGGGAATGGCTGTGACCGCGCGGATAAGGGCTGTGGAGAATCCGCCGTTTATAATATAGAAGAGGTTCTCAAGAACGGCAAAGCCAAGGGAGGTGAAAACCGCATAGACCACGCCGTCATAGGAGCAATTGAAGTTGGGATTTTTCCAGGTGGCTTTTCGCATGAGGATGTATTTGAAAAATTCCTCGGAAAGGGCCACAACGAACATATATCTTATGAAAATCTCCAGATCTTCGGAAGCAAAAGTCATTTTTTTAAGGAGTACATCGCCGATAAGCTCAGCAATTATAGCAAAAACTGCGGCAAGAAATCCTAAAAAGAAAAGCTTTAAAAGAAGCCTGCCGGGTTCGCGCTCCGTGCGATCTTTAACGTAGACATAGATCAAAATGACGAGCGCAGGCAGAGACGCAGCGGCAATGAGAATTAATGCAAGTGTTCCGAGTATCATACAGCACCTCCGAATCTGGTTTTATTATATATTATCAAAACTGATAAGGTTACACAATGTCAATTCAGACAGGGGGTGTCTGAAGGCGTTGAGAAAATATATGCATGAATGAAAGCTTTTTTTTGGCGGGCCGGTTTTTATCATGAAATTCTGAGCAATCCTGTATATTTCCATGATCTCGTTTAATTCATCCATGGTAGGTTTTCGTATTTCAAGCATATGTTTTCTCCACTTTTGACACCCGGGGACGGGGTTAGGGGTTCATTTTGTCGCTGTACGCCGAAAAATGAACCCCTAACCCCGTCCCCAAAGGCTCAAAAAGTGAACCCCTAACCCCGTCCCCAAAGGCTCATAATTCTTTTATAAAGAAGCGGTTCATGCTGCTGTGGCCCACGAAATCCGGGCGGGGCAGCTCTGTGTAGCCGCATTTTTTATAAATGTGTATTGCAGCGGCCAGGTTATCATGAGTTTCAAGATAAGAGCGCCTGTAACCCGCCTCGCGCATGCGATCTTCTATGAAAGCTATCATTTTGTAGCCCAGGCCCGAGCCTTTTGCACCATCGTCAAGGTAGAGTTTCTGTAACTCCGCTGTATCGGAAAGGACGGCGAAGCCGGCAAAACCTATGCCTCCAACAACATGGCCTTTTTGATCCTCCACTACAAAGTAGCGGCTGTCTTTACGGCCGTACACATCGGAAAGGCGGTCCAAAGCTTCATCAAAATAGACGGTTCCGAGAATATCGAGACCGGCCGCTTCCAGGTTGCTTCGCACTATGCCTGCTATGGTTTTATTGTCATTCGGTTGTAATTCTCTGAAAGTAAACATGGCTACATTGTAGCATTAAATCCGGCGAATGCAATGAATAATAAGTTAAAAATGAACCCCTAACCCCGTCCCGGGGGTTCAAAAAGTGAACCCCTAACCCCGTCCCCGGGGTTCACTTTTTGTTGCGAAATGAAAACCTTTATTGTATAATCAAAACACTGTGGCGCAAAATGCGCTGGAAAGAGGTTAATATGGCAGAAGAATTAAAGAAGCGCAGCGAAGTCGCTGTTGAAAACACCTGGAAACTTGAAGACATATACAAAGATAAGGCTGCCTGGGAAGCTGAACTTGTGGAGATCGGAAAGATCGTTGACAGGATCGCAGCTATGCAGGGCAAGCTTTGCGAAAGCGGAAAGACTTTATATGCTTACTATGAGGATCTGGAGCTGTTCAATCAGAAGCTCGAGAAAGCAGCCAACTACTCCAGCCGTCTTTCGGATCAGGATACAAAGAATACAGAGAATCAGGCTATGGATATGAAGCTTGGAAACCTTTGGACCGGATGGGCAGAGAAGATGTCCTTTACCGACCCTGAGATACTGATCGGGCTTACTACCAAACTGGAGGAGCTCTACAAGGATGAGCCCCGGCTTCACGTGTTTGACGTTGAGATCAAGGAAGCACTTCGTACAAAGGATCACACCCTTTCTCCCGAGATGGAGAATCTCCTCGCATCCGCAAGCGATGTACTGGGTTGCGCAGGCACTACCTTCGGTATGTTCAATAATGCCGATGTTGTATTCCCCGAGATCACAGACGACAAGGGCGAGAAGATCCGCATTACTCACGGAAGATACAGAATGCTCCTTGAGAACCCTGATGTAAGAGTTCGTAAGGATATGTTCGAGAATTATTACAAGATGTTCATCGATTACAAGAACACTCTTGCTTCCAATTATCAGGCACATGTAAAGGGCCACGTATTTACAGCCAAAGCGAGAAAATATGCCTCCGCGCTTGAAGCAGGTGTTGACAGGAACAACGTTCCGGTGCAGGTTTACAAGAACCTTCTTGACGTTGTGGATAAGAATATGGACAAGCTGCATCGTTACATGGCTATCCGTAAGAAGGTGCTGGGCTTTAAGGAACAGCATATGTATGACCTGTTCATACCTCTTGTCGACGGTGTAGATAAGAAGATCCCTTTCGAAGAAGCAAAGCAGATCGTGCTTGAAGCACTGAAGCCCATGGGCGAGGAATACGTTTCCGTTATCAAGCGTGCCTTGAGCGAGCGTTGGATCGATATTTACGAAAATGAAGGAAAGAGAAGCGGCGCTTACTCTGCAGGAGTTTACGGCGTTCATCCCTACATCCTTTTGAATTATGACGAGAGCCTGGATTCCGTATTCACGCTGATCCACGAGTTGGGACATGCTATGCATTCCTATTTCTCCTCCCAGGCGCAGACCAGCCTTCACGCCGATTACGTGATCTTCGTAGCTGAGGTGGCTTCCACCTGCAACGAGGCGCTGCTCACCAAGTACCTGTTGAACAAGACCACCGACAAGAAGGAAAGAGCATATATCATCAACCACATGCTGGACGATTTCAGAACCACCCTTTATCGTCAGGCTATGTTTGCAGAGTTTGAATATAACACCCACGATATGGTTGAAAAGGGCGAGAGCCTTACGGCCGACAGCCTTTCCAAACTTTACTATGACCTTAACGTCAAGTACTACGGCGACGCAGTTGTAAGCGATCCCCAGATCGCCTATGAGTGGTCCAGGATCCCTCATTTCTTCTACAACTTCTATGTTTACCAGTACTCTACCGGTTACTCCGCTGCGCTTGCGCTCAGCAACCGTATCCTCACCGAGGGCAAGCCTGCGGTAGAGGACTACTTCAAGTTCCTTAAGGGCGGCTGCACATTGGCTCCCACCGAGCTTCTCAAGCTTGCGGGCGTTGACATGACCAGTCCCAAGCCCATCGAAGATGCATTGCAGATCTTCTCCGACATGATGGACGAATTTGAAAAGTGCATATGATTTCTCAACGATTTATGCTTCAAGGGTCGCGGATAATGTGACCTTTGAAGCATTTTGCGTATTGGATGGGGGAAAGCTTGGAGGGCTGAGGAAAGATATGCCATATAGATTCTTAAAGGCTTTCGCAGAGGAAGGTTTTGGGAGGGAATTTAATGTAAAGTCCACAATTTCTTAGTTTTTTATTGACAAATATCCCCCAGTGTTCTACAATATCTTGCACTCTAATAGGAATGGAGAAAAACAATGGCTGAAGTTAAGAAAAATATGATGACCTATGAAGGACTCAAGGCCCTTGAATCAGAGCTTGAGGATCTCAAGGTAAACAGACGTAAGGAAATTTCCGAAAAGATCAAGGAAGCCAGAGAGCAGGGCGACCTTTCGGAGAACGCCGAGTACGATGCAGCTAAGGATGAGCAGAGAGACATCGAAGCAAGGATCGAGCAGATCGAGGCAATCCTTAAGAATGCGGAAGTTGTTGTCGAAGACGACATCAAGGCGGGTAAGGTTAACATCGGTTGCAAGGTTACGGTGTTGGATGTTGAGTTCAATGACACTACCGAGTACAAGATCGTTGGTTCCACTGAAGCCAATGTTTTGAACGGCCTCATTTCCAATGAATCCCCTCTGGGACAGGCAATGATGGGCAAAAAGAAGAACGACATCATTGAAGTTGAGACTCCCGAAGGACCTATCCAGTACAAGATCCTTAAGATTGAGAAAAGCTGATAAGTAAATTCAGGCCCCCGTATTTCGCGGGGGCTTTTTAAAATGAACCCCCGGGACGGGGTTATGGGTTCACTTTGCGCAACTATGCGCAAAAAATGAACCTTTGGGGACGGGGTTATGGGTTCATTTTTTGAAAGGAAACTATATGAAGATTCTTGTTTTATCGGATTCCCACGGTAAAGAGGGCTACGTTTACGATATTATGCGGGTCAACACAGACGTCAATATGGTCATACATCTTGGCGACGGCGAGGATGATCTGGGTCTGGCGCTTTCGGAGCTCCCTGCCTTTCGCAACAAGCCGGTCTACCAGGTCCGCGGGAACTGCGATCCGGAAGGATTGCCTCATTGCCTGTTTGAAAATATCGGCGGCTTCAGATTTTACCTGACCCATGGACATATGCAGCAGGTGAAATACGGCAAATTCAAGCTTTTGGGAGATGCCCGAAAGATGGACAGAAACGTAGTCTTGTTCGGGCATACCCATTCTCAATGCCTGGAGGAGCATGAGGGTACCTGGCTCTTCAATCCCGGCGCGGTGGTAAATCTGAACTATGGCGTGATAAAGATAGATGAAGGAAAGCATAAGATCGAGTTTGAACATTTTTGACACCCGGGGACGGGGTTAGTGGCTCACTTTTTGACCCTTTGGGGACGGGGTTAGTGGTTCACTTTTTGACCCTTTGGGGACGGGGTTAGGGGTTCATTTTTCGGCGCAAAGCGCCAAAATGAACCACTAACCCCGTCCCCAAAGGGTCAAAAAGTGAACCACTAACCCCGTCCCCAAAGGTTCATCTTGACAAAGCTCGTGGGCTGTTGTAAAATTCAAAAATTAGCTTTATACATTATAATAGGAGGACATGAAATGGCCGAGAAGAATCAGAACCAGAATAATCAGGCACCCCAGCAGGATATAAACCAGCTTCGCAAGGTGCGTCGCGAAAAGCTTGCCGCAATGCAGGAAGCAGGACGTGACCCTTTTAAGCAGACAAAGTTTGATGTGCAGCAGCACACGGATGAAGTCAAAAAGCTTTACGAGGAGCATGAGAGCAAGAAACTTGCGGGCAGAGAAAAGCCTGTTACGGACGGTATGGACGAAGCAGCGGCCAGGGAAGTCCTTAAAGCAGATTATAACGAAAGACGTGCTATCATGGACGCAGATCCCATCCACGTTTCCGTTGCGGGACGTATGATGTTCAAGCGCGTAATGGGTAAGGCATCTTTCGCAAACATACGTGATCTCAAGGGCGACATTCAGGTTTATGTTTCCAGAGACGCCCTGGGTGAGGATTCCTACGGGGAATTCAAGAAGTCCGATATCGGTGATATTTTCGGTATCAAGGGCTACATTTTCAGAACAATGACAGGCGAAGTTTCCATCCACGCCGAAGAAATGACACTTCTCTCCAAGAGCCTTCAGGTACTGCCTGAGAAGTTCCACGGTCTCACAGACCAGGATATGAAGTATCGTCAGAGATACGTTGATCTTATTATGAATCCCGAATCCAAGGACGTTTTCGTAAAGCGTTCCCAGATCATCCGTGAGATCCGTAATTTCCTTGCAGACCGCAATTTCATGGAGGTGGAGACACCTATGCTGGTTGCAAACGCAGGAGGTGCGGCAGCAAGACCTTTCATCACGCATTACAATGCATTAAATGAGGATTTCAAGCTCAGAATTTCCCTTGAGCTTTACTTAAAGAGACTTATCGTCGGCGGTCTTGAGCGCGTTTTCGAGATCGGCCGTGTATTCAGAAACGAGGGTCTGGACACCAGACACAATCCGGAGTTCACCCTTATGGAACTCTATCAGGCATATACCGACTATGAGGGCATGATGGAACTCACCGAGAGCATGTTCCGCTATCTGGCCGAGAAGGTTCTCGGAACCACAAAGTTCACCTACGGCGATGTGGAACTTGATTTCGGAAAGCCTTTCCGCCGCCTCACAATGACAGATGCCGTGAAAGAATATGCCGGCATAGATTTTGACAATGTTTCAAGCGATGAAGAGGCAAAGAAGCTGGCCGACGAGCATCACATCGAGTATCAGAAGTTCCATACAAAGGGAGATATCCTGAACCTTTTCTTTGAAGAGTACTGCGAAGAGAAACTGGTTCAGCCCACATTCATTATGGATCACCCTCTTGCAATCTCTCCTCTTACAAAGAAGAAGCCCAACGATCCCGAAAAGGTAGAGCGTTTCGAGCTTTTCATCAACACCTGGGAGATGTGCAATGCTTATTCGGAGCTTAACGATCCCATCGATCAGCGTGAGCGTTTCGCTGCCCAGGACAGAAATGCCGAAGCGGGTGACGAGGAAGCCGAGCATACAGATGAAGATTTCCTGAATGCACTGGAGATCGGTATGCCTCCGACGGGCGGTATCGGTTACGGTATCGACAGACTGGTAATGCTGCTCACCAACAGCCAGGCTATAAGGGATGTGTTGGCATTCCCGACACTGAAGAGCATTAACTGACAAAGCCTTTAAAATCAAGGCTTTCAAACAACACCAAAACGATTTGACAACAAATTGACAACAAATCTCTAAAGAAAGACGGGGTTTGTTGAAGTAAGACAAGTTGCAGAAAAAAATAGGTTTTTGAGGACCCAATGCGACCACTTTTTTGGAAGAAATTTCAAAAGAGTGGTCTTTTTTTCGGCTGATGCAAAGCATTTTCAAAATAAAACATGGAGGTCCTTATATGGATGAACAGTATTATGACATTGAACGGCGTACGGCCATCAAAGAGGAAGCAAGGATGTTTAGGAGAAAATTTCTTACCTATGAACAGGCGGAGCTAATCTACAGCATTTCACACAGGAAATTGAGAGATCTGGCGGAAGCAGCGGGAGCGGTGTATAGGATCAATGATGTGAGTGTGCTTATCAACAAGGAGATACTTGATGAGTTTCTTGAGCAGTTCAGGGTGCCTGCCAGGGCTGATGTGAAAATATGAGAGAGATGCAGCCGTGCTGTTAGTTTAAGAAAGGAGGAGCAATATGCCCGGACAAGCATGGAAATATTCACATCAGCTGGATGAGAGAGATCTGGCTTTTTTGCAACATGAGTTTATAACGGTTTCAATGGGGATCGAGTATTACGGATTCAGCGAGAGACCTCTTGTAAGGATGGCAAAAGAAGCAGGAGCGTTTTACAAGATTGGAAAGATGACACGTATTAACAGGGATTCATTTGATGCATATTTGAGAGCCCAGAGAAGGGTTCCGAGGATAGGAGGCAAGCTATGCGGAAAGTTATGAAGACTTTGGAGATGAATAAGCCGGTTGAGTTGGATGTTAGCCTTATCAGACCTTTTAAGAATCATCCTTTCAAGGTGCTGGATGATGAAAAGATGGATGAGCTTGTTGACAGTGTGATAAAGCAGGGGGTCATTTCGCCTGTTATTGTGAGACCTAATGGTGACGGGACCTATGAAATGATATCCGGACACCGTCGCTTACATGCAGCTGAAAGAGCAGAACTAAAAACTGTTCCTGCGACAGTGATGGATGGATTGACGGATGATGAGGCTACGATCCTCATGGTAGATGCCAATCTCCAAAGGGAGGAGATCCTGCCGAGTGAGCGGGCATTTTCTTTCAAGATGAAAATGGAAGCTTTGCGACATCAGGGAACTTGTCGCCATGATGGCGACAAGTTGAGTCCGGCGGACAGAAAGACGGCGGCTATTGTGGGAGCAGGTAGCGGGATGGCTCCAAGAAGCGTACATAGATATTTGAAACTCACAGATCTGCTTCCGGAACTGCTCAAGATGGTGGACGACAAACAGCTGTCCCTGGTCAACGGAGTGGTCATAGCTTCCTTTGGCAAGGAAGTCCAGGCTTTTCTGCTTACATACATTAAGGAGAATGGTGGGATATCGCCGGTACAGGTTGCAGAACTTCAGAAACAGCCTAATTTAGCCAATCTGACGCCGTACACAGTCATGACCATCATGAAGCGGGCATTGGAGGATAGGCCGAAGCCCAAGAGGGTATCGTTTACCGAAAAGAGATTAAACAAATACTTTCCGGCTGATTACCCTGCGTCCAAAAGAGAGCGGATCATCATAGAGCTGCTCTCAAAATGGCGGGAAGAACAGGGCTTTGACGAGATGTAGGAAAAATGTAGTCAGGATGTAGTCACATTGTGGTATTCCTGTCGGTTTTCAAAGATTTTGGATTATGGTATATTTACAATGGACAAAGCGAATGGGAGACGATCGCTCCGATACGCTGAGCCTATTGTCTTTTGCAAAAGATTACCGGTAATGACAACAATTTAATAAATGGGCTCCTGAAAAAGGAGCAGATACAGGCTTGGGAAACCAGGCCTTGTTTTTGTGCTCGGATTTACAGAACTTCCCAGACGGTAACCTCTAGAACTTCCCATTTGGGCACCTCCAGAACTTACCGTACGGGAAGTTCATAGAATAAGACTAATATAAATAATAATAACTTAAACAATATCTATCTTATCTAATCTTATCCAAAGCTAAATAAAGGGATAGGATAGGTGGATGGGATGGGGGTTCGGGGGCATCCACCGACGAGAATGACTTTTGTCTGCCAAAAGGCGTATCTCGCCAAGGATATGGGACAAAAATTTTGAAGAGGAAAGGAGACAAAATTGGGAAAAAGAGTAAAAGAAAACTTGAAAAACAACCGGGTAACTGTGAGATTTACCGATGCGGAGAGAGAAAAACTTGACCGGAAGGCAAAGGAAGCAGGTATATCGTTGGCGGAGTTGATCAGGCGAACCGTGACAGAAAGACCGCTGAATTACACGGATATAAAGCACTATAACGATCTTGTCCGTGAAATCGGCTGGATCGGAAATAACATCAATCAGATCGCACACAATGCAAACTGCGGCTATTACAACGAGTCAATGTCGAGGAAGCTGCTTGCTAACATGGCAGAACTTAAAGAATATGTCGAAAAGGCGGTGGAGAATCATGGCAATAACTAAGCTGCTACATATCAATTCAAAAGGCGTACCGCCATACACCTGGCGGTTGAAAAATGTGATCACTTATATCCTGAACCCGCACAAAACCGAAGAGGGTGTTCTTACAGGTGCGGTCAACTGCAATGTATACTCAGCATATGAACAGATGGTGACCACTAAGGAGTTCTACGGAAAGACCGATCTGCGGCAGGGGTATCATTTCATCATATCCTTTGCACCCGGAGAAACCGATGCAAAAACCGCCATGGAGATCGTAGGTGAATTTGTGCGGGAGTACCTGGGAAAACGTTATGAAGCGGTATATGCGGTACATGACAATACGGAAGCCATTCACGGACACGTTGTTTTTAACAGCGTGTCCTTTTTAGATGGTCGCAAATATCATTACAACAACGGGGAGTGGAGGTCGGATATTCAGCCGATAGTAAACAGACTTTGTGCGGAACATGGGCTGTCCGTAATGGATGTAAACAAAAAGGGAGCACCAAAGCCGTTGTACAAGGATATCGTTATGGGAGCAACAAGGCTTGGAGTTTTTAAACCAATGATCTTGAGAGATCTGGATGCTGCAATCATCCTGGCTTCAGATTTTGAAGGCTTTAAGACGGAACTTAAGGAACGTGGATATGAAGTTAAGTGCGGGAAATACTTTGCGGTCAAGCCGCCTGATATGAAACGGTTTTGCAGAACGAAATCTCTTGGAGCTGAATACAGCGAGGAGATGATAAGAAAGCGTATCAAACGTGAATCTTACCTGAATATGCGCCATGAGGAGATGAACACTGCTCCGCACATAAAAAAATGTTGCTGCGGAAAGATCGGGCGGCGTCAGTTGTCGCCGATCCAAAAGAAATTCATTGCAAAGCTCTATAGAACCGGGCGGTTAAAGAAACGTCCATACAGCCAGGTTTATAAACACAAGGATGAGATAAAACGCCTAAAAGAACTTCAGGAGCAGAGCCTTATGCTTCTCAGATATAACATAAAAGATGTAAATGACCTTGCACGATTGAAAGAGAGTTTGGGCGAGGAGCGGAAACGCGTCTCAAGAGAAAAGAAACGGCTTTATCGGGATCAAAAGGTGTTTGAAGGACTTTCCTCTGACTTGGGATATACTGACGGCGAGATCGCTGAGATCAGAGCACAGGTGGACAGGGATCTCACGGTCATAAAAGCGGATGAGGCTAAAGTGCGGAAGGAGCTGCTGACGCTGGAGCGCATAATCAGAGATACGGTTGCGGAGTTTTCTAAGAAGAAAGCAGCTCTTGAGAAAGAGAAGGGGGCAGAAATGGGAACGCCGGAACGTTTTGAGGATGCAAAGATAAAAGTCAAGACAAAGGATCGGGCGTCTACGCGAGAAGTTACGAGAAAAGAGAGGGAGTATGTGTTGCAGAGGTGATACGAGACTCCGGAGCCTTGGTGGTGAGACCTGGCTTCGTGGGAAATGGTAAGAAAATGAGAGGTGAAAGGATTACAAAATATGAATAAATCAAAGGAATACGCTTATATCAGGGTGTCCAGCCAGGAACAAAATGAGGAAAGACAACTTATGGCGATGCGACAGCTCCATATCCCAGAAGAAAATATATTTATAGATAAACAGTCGGGAAAGGACTTTAACAGGCCCAATTACAAGGCTTTGATGAAACGCATAAGAGCCGGAGACATTTTATATATCCTAAGCATTGACAGGCTGGGCAGGAATTACGATGAGATCCAGAATCAGTGGCGGATCCTCACGAAGGAAAAGAACATCGATATCTGCGTGATCGATATGCCACTTCTTGATACAAGGAACGGCAAGGATCTGATGGGAACCTTCATAGCGGATCTGGTGCTCCAGATCTTATCTTTTGTTGCAGAAAATGAGCGCGACAATATCCGTAAACGCCAGGCCCAGGGGATAGCCGCCGCTAAGGCAAACGGAATCCGTTTCGGCAGACCGGAGGTGCCGATACCGGAGAACTTTCCCAATATGGTCAAGGCATGGGAAAAAGGTAAGCTCCCGCTACAGGAAGTACTGCAACAGAGCAAAATGAGTGAGAGTACGTTCTACCGGAGGGTAAGGGAGTTACGGCTGTCAGGGAAATGAGCAAAGAAAAGGCTGTCAAAAAGTGTACCTTTTGACAGCCTTGTTTATTACCGTTAATTCTGCCTTATGAGAGAGGATTTGTCAATAAAAATAGTATTAATACGATGTTTTGTGTATGGAAATACGAATATTAATTCAATGCGAAGAACTATATTTTCCGTATCGAGTCATTATCAAAAGGTACACTTTTTGATAAAAGGAGGAAAAAATGAGTAGTGGTCAAATAGCCGTGCTTGTGATTGCAGTAATTGTATTTATTATGTGCGTGGCGTCGTGTGGACTTTTTGGCATTGTGGTCTTTTGGATTCTCATTTGTTTGGTGTTTGCAATTTTGAAACTATTTCATGAACATTGAATAAAACAAGCAGTAGCCTGTATGATAAGCGGCTGTTTTTGCGAATTCACAGAGAGGAGGCAAATGCCATGAACCAAAAAAAGAGTGGAGCTGGACGTATGATAGCATTAATCGCGGTTCTTATCATCTTCGTTGTGATAGGAATATCTTCTTGTGGTGGAAGTTCTGGACATGCACCAGGCTACGGTAACACAAGTAAGTGTACCATATGCGGAAAAAAAGCAACGCATCATACATCTAACTATGGATACTGTGATAAGCATTGGAAAGATGCAATAGGGTATTAAATCGGATTTATTTTTTCTTAAATGGAGCGGAGTGGCAGGTTGACTTCATCGCTCCTACCTTAAAGGAGTACTATTGTGTTTGAAGAATTGCGTGATGCTTTGGCGGAAAAATATGTATATTGGGAGCAGGATATAGAAGACGGAGATGTTTTGGATTTCGCCGAGTATGACTTGGCAGATTTTATAAGAAACAGTGGCGAATTTAGGCTGTTTCGCTATATGCCAGCCACATACTTTAATATCCGTAATATTGAAACACAGACCATCCATTTGTCAGCTAATGGTGTCATGAACGATATATATGAAGGGCTTCCGATTTTGGATGATGAGGCATCATACTTTAAGATACAGAAGCTTAAAGACCTGGCTTTAATGTCATGCCTAACTGAAGACAAAGACAATATTTTGATGTGGAGCCATTACGCAGATAATCATACAGGTATTTGCGTTGAGTATGATATCAAAAGATTGCAAGATGATCCTTTCACATTATGTAAGCATTTGTTTCCGATTGTCTACGGAAAAAAGCGCCTTATAAAGAGAGATATAGATTCACTGATAAGAAATCATCAGGATCTTAAAAAGGCAATAGCAGAAGATTATTGCTATGATGGGGACGAAGAACTGAATGATATACTGCCTCTGTTTTTGACGAAGGGCGAAGTGTGGAAATATGAACGAGAGTGGCGAATTATTTTTACGAAGAAGCAGATGTATAATATCAATTCAGACGAACTATATGAAGGAAATTTGAAATTTCCATGTGTGTCTGCAGTGTATTTGGGGTACAGAATCCATCCGGAAATTCGGAAAAACATAATGGAAATTTGCGGTAGGATAAGTACTGAAGGTAATCCTGTATCTGTATATCAGGCTAAACTTGATAACGAGGGATATGGAATCGGGTTTGTACAATTAGAGATAGACAATTAAGAACATATATATTAACAGTGAAACACTGACATTTTAGCAGTTGTCTCTACAATTTGAAATGTATTCTTGTAATGACGGTATGCTTACATAGGAGGGTTTGGTGAATACTGAGTGTGAAGTAACAGACGCCTCTGGGACTATGCCGTCGGTACGGTAATGATGCGGTTTGACAATAGGTAGGAGGAGAAACAATGATAATAAGTGACCGATATTTAGACAGTAGGGAACAGGAAAAAATGTTTAAACTTGGAATCGTTTCCGAGCAATTTAAGTATGTTTTTACGGGCAAATACTCGGGAAGTCGCGATGACCCGCAGATTTTAGCGCGTATGAAGGACGCAGGCGCGTTGTTTGTGCTGGAATTTCCTTCGAAGTGCCTTTTCTTTACGGATTACTTTATTGTAGAGGTGAGTGGGTATGATGGCGCATATGGCGACTTTTGTGCGCATCAAAACAAGGTTGAATTGCTGCCCTATTCTGAAATAAGTAGTGTTTCATTCCACTATAAGGAATCTGATTTTTACGCGCCTTCCCATACCGAGACTGTTGATGTTACGCCAAAAGGCAGAGGAAATCTTGCAAAAGGTGCACTTGTTGGAGGGATTCTTGCAGGAACAACAGGGGCGGTGGTGGGATATGCAGTTGCGCAGGAGGCCAAAACAAAAAGAGATATAAAGGAATTTCATTATGAAGGGGGGAGGATTCATAGGCGTGATTTTAGGGTTAGCATATATGACAAAGAGGGAAAAGGTGCTCGGCAAGGATACTCATATGCGAATGACTACAATTATGAAAAAGGTGGGAATTATGAACTCGGTCGCAGATGGACCCTAGCGGGGAATAAGGCACTTTGTGACATTGGATATGACCTGAATTCCCTATTAGATGGAAGTATTGAAATGCAATATCAGGAAAAAGTGAATCGGTTATTGAGACAGGGAAAGGAAAATGAAAAACGGTTAGGTAGATTGATCGAGTATAAAGAAAAATATGGTGAAAAGCTTAACCGTAAGGAAGAGGTTGAATTCGGAAGGAGCGAAACTCAAAAAGAAATCGATTCAATGGCTCAAAAGTTATGTGAATATGAAAAAATTCTTGGCAGTAGGGAGAAAAGCGGCTTATTTACAAAAATAAATGATTTCCTTACATATGGAAAATCACTAGAACAAAAATTTGCTGAATGTCGAGAAAAGAAAGAGCAATTGAATGATACGTTAAATAAATTACTACGTGAACTTGACGAGATAAATAATATACCAAGACTTCAGGATTATCTTGGTGTATCAACAAATATAGGAGAAGAAAAATGAAGACGACTGTACCAGACAACCGGTTAACTGGGATGAAGATGGAAACCTGTCGTAAAAGATGTGGAGAAAAGATCGAGCAATCGGTCTTTTCTTTTTGCCCTTTTATTTGATAACCGCCGGTATTTATGGTAGGATTATTCTCAAAATCGGGAATATGTATGATAGGGATACGTCGCAGTGGATCGAAACAGGACGCACGGGAGATATTGAATGGTGTGATCGGATTGAAGAAGTGACGGGTTCATATGTGGAGGTGTCTCTTGAAGGGGAAGAGCGGCGCAGATTCAACATGGAGACATTAATGAAAGAGGATTTAGTTTTGATATTTGCTTTTAAAGGAATTATCTTGAGAGGCGTTTGATTTTGAGACAAAAAAATGTAAAAAGAAACATTTGCTGTTTACAAAATGTAATTTTGTGATAAAATATAAACAGAAAGGAGCGCTATAAATATGCTGGGAAAAAATCTAAAATATTTCCGTCTTAAAAATAATATGACAAAGAAAGCTCTGGCAGAAGCGATTGGCGTAACTTCTATGGCTATTACCAATTATGAAAACGACGACCGCCAGCCTAATATGGATACACTAAAATTGTTGGCAAAAGCGTTAAATATAAGGGTAACTGACTTTTTGACGAATACGGGAAGCGAGCTTCAATTCTCTCATGGCAAGTTCAGGAAGGGATCCAAACTTGGTGCTATGAACCAAGAGTTTATCAGAGAATCGGTAGAAGAGTATTTTGGTCGCTTTTTTCAAGCAGTTTCTTTCCTTGGCGGACAGAAGATCTTAGAGCCGATTCCTGAGATGAGGAAGATTCCGTGGACTGAAAGTACTGAAGAAGCAGCAAAAAAACTCAGAGAATATCTTGGCCTCCCGAAGAATGGACCGGTGTTTAATCTGGTTGAAATATTGGAAAATAAAGGAATCCTCGTTTTTTTCATAGACGTTCAAACAGATTATTTTTCAGGAATGAATGGTACGGTAAACGGAATACCATATATTGTTATTAACAGTATCATGTCACCCGCCAGAATAAGATCCACTATTGTTCACGAGATTGCTCATTTCGCTTTTGAGTGGCCTGAGGATTTAGATGATAAAGATGAAGAAAATTTGGCGACTGCAATTAGCGGAGCTTTTCTGTTTCCGAAGGAGGATGCCGTCCGAGAACTGGGCTACAAGAGAAATACTATTTCAAGAGCAATGATAATGACCTGCCAGGAGTACGGCATCAGCCTGTTTATGCTTGTTAAAAGGGCGAGGTTATGTGGTATTATTAATGACTCTGTTGAAAAGAATTTTTATATCCAAGCGAGTAAAGCCGGATGGCGTAAAGCTGAGCCCGATTGGGATATCCAGAAGGAAGAACCCAGCCTTTTCAAACAGCTTGTCTATCGTGCGGTAACTGAAGAAGAAATAAGTGTCCAAAAGGGGGCAGAGCTTCTTAAGACTTCTTATGATGCTGTGGCCAAAGCCTGTTTTATATAGGAGGGGTCATGGAATACATAAGCAGCGATACAAATGTATGGATCGATTATATTGTAATTGGTAAATTAGAATTACCGTTTAAATTGCCATATACGTATTTGATGAATCAGGATGCAATCGAAGACGAATTGCTCTCACCGGAAGGGATGAGAGAAAAACTGTTAAAACTGGGTTTACAACCTACAGAACTGACAGAAGAAGAATTCTATTTTGGACTGGAAATAGCAGAAAAACATCCTAAGCTTTCAGAGTACGATTGCTCGGCGTTAGCGATAGCAAAGTTTAGGAAAATTGTTCTAATGACCGGAGACGCCGCGCTTAGAAAGGCAGCGCTGGGTGAAGGCGTATCGGTTATGGGAACTATAGGATTGCTTGATAATCTGTATGAAGGTAAGACGATTTCATCGGATGAGTACCGAGAGTGTCTGTTACTATTCATAAAAGCCAATGGTCGTGAAGTAAGATTGCCTATGGCAGAATTGCAAAATCGACTTGTTAAAATAGAAGGTTAACCTAAAGGAAAGGCGGTGATAGTAATGAAGAAAAGGTTGACCAATGTAACCGTAAACAAAAAAACACCTCTTGAGAAGTTGGCAGCGACTCAAGAGATGCTTACTTGCAAGTCATTTGAAATGACCTTAAACATGCGCGATTATTTTAACATGACTTGTGGGATTTGTCTATCCAAAATAGAGGAGGTCATGTTAAATAATGAGACAAATATCTCGAAAAGTGTACCTTGAAGATGGTACACAGTCACGTGAAAAACGTGATATGTATAAGTTGCTGAACCACAACATTCAAAGACTTTTGAATCAGGCAGAAAGAGCCGGAGAATATGGGCTTCCTGTTCTGTATTGTAACACGGATATCTTTCCGGATCACCTTGCTTTGTTTTGCCAGCCGGGGGATTATCATAAGACAAAGAAATCAGGAGTATGCTTTTATTCCTATGACGTTTCGTTTGATGATATTCATGGCCTATTTAATGCTATATATTATGCGGATCGAAAACTTTTAGTGTATTACAAAGAGAGGTTTAGAGGAGTTAAATTCTTCATTACTCCGGATTATTCTGTGTTTGGAGATATTCAAAAGGTCGAAAATCTACAGCGTATATGGAAAGCAAGGATTGTTGGTCTATGGTTTATTTTAGAACTTCATGCAGTGGTAATTCCTAATATCATGTATTATTCAGAGGAATCCCTGCCTGTTACCTGTTGTGGTTTGGAAGATTGCTCTGTTGTGGCTTTTAGTACTAAAGGTCATGTAAGATATGCCTCGGAAAGAAGATTGACTAAATATGCAATTAAATATGTTGTAGATCATTTTCCGCTTAAGGTTATTATTATTTATTCTGTATGCGGTGATGATGCAAACAGCTTGAGACTTTTTCGATATGCCATTGATAAAGGCATTAAGGTCATTATTCCTGATAACTCCTTAAGAACAAGAAATATGGAAAGGAGGAATCAGAGATGAGCGGAAATGAAAGCGGTATAACATCTGGAAATCAGGGTACTGTGGAACAGATGAATGAGGCATATATTGTAGCAAAGAATGAAGCAGATGCGGCAAGTACATTTGATGCTACTGTACCATCTGATTCTTCTGTATTTGATTCTTTCCCTAAAGAAATCAATTATGGTAAACAAGGAAAGCATATTCCAGGACATAATAATTTTCAACCCGGAAAAAGTGAACTGACGATATCTATTTCAGAAGCTAATAGTTTAGTAAATACATATTCCGGAAAGGGCATAATTCTTGGAGATAATAAAGAAAAAGTAGATTTTGGTAGGATCATTGGTAATTATGTTGACCCGTTTACCGGTATTAAACGACCGACTACAATGGGGATTATTCATTATTCAAAGACCGGAACACATATAGTGCCGTCAAGACCAAAGGAGGAATAGAGATGGCTAACGTGAATTTAGAAAGGTTTGAAAAATTATTTAGATTTACACATTCTCATGCCAATGGTAAGTATACGCTTTATGACAATGAAGGAAGAAGTGTCGAGGCAGTATATGATACGGATTATGAATCTGACAATGGGTTAGATGTCGATGAAGAAGGATACGAAGAGTATTGGTGTATAGCTTTTAAGAGAATCTCCGATGGCTGTTTGTTTGAAGTGAATTATCATCAGATACCGGTCAAAGCGGAATGTGATGGTGAAGTTATTTATTGAAGTAAACTTATCGTGAGTGATTTTCTTGATCGTAGATATGAAGGCTGTTCAACTTGCTCCCTAAGCTTGTACTCAGGGAGCAAGTCTGAATTGTACAGTTGAGGATAGAGAACATGTGACACTTGAAAATATATTTTTTGAGGATTATGTAAGCTTGCTGGCGCGATGAATGACTTATAACTCTTATAAAAATAGAAATTTCCATTGACATCCTCCCTACCTTACTATATAATCTCTCACAACAGATTCCGCTCAAGACGGTAATTACCGTGGAACTGTAAATTGAATGAATGGTCATCATGATAATTAGCAAAAGACCGTAACAAGTTTTTTTGAGAAACAAGGTTGAGCTTAGGGACGCATGAAAGAGTAAACAAACACGTTTAGCGTGTTATGGAAACTTTTTCATGCGTCTTTTTTGCGTTATGGAGCCAAAAAGAAGGGAGGCGGCAGGAATGAGAGCAGAGGCAAAGAACATCGACGGATATTTAAGTTTTGATATTGGCAAGCGCTTTGATTTTCTTTATGAGAATTACTCGGTACTGAAAGCCCTGATTAGGAATTACCGGGCAGATATAATCGCGGATGTTATCGATATGAAAACATGTAAAAGGAGCAGGTCGATAGGAGAACTGGGTGTGCGGATCAGGGTTTCGATCAGAAGAAGCGGACCTACGGAAAAACTGGCTATATCCCGCATGATGGTGGAACAGGCTGTAGATGAAGGCTTTTTGAATGAAGATTTCTTGAGCGATATTGAGGAGCCTGAGGAGATTATTAGAAGGATAACAAACTATCATATGGTTCGGGCTGATTTTGAAGCGTTTTCCGGTAAGCTGGAAACACTTGCTCTGGAAGATCAGCGGGTGATCAGACCATATTTGCTTAAGCAAAAGAGTATCGACGATTTTGCTAACGACATGGGTGTGCAGTATAAATCTGCGGCGACCAGGATATACAGGATCAAAAAGAAACTGATCGACAAAGTTGAGCCAAGAATGCAGAAGGGAGGGTGAACGATGGCATATAGGAGAGAAGTTGTTGAAGATACCGCGTTATTTGCGAAGAAATTTGTCAGATACGAGGAAGGCGCAAAGAAATACAGTATGGGCCTTTCAAAGTTTCAAAGCATGGCAAGAGAGGCAAAATCGACATACAAGGTCGATAAGGTTGTTCTCGTTAATTGCGAGCTTTTCGAAAAGTATCTTGAGACATTCAGGGAGTATTGATTTACACAATTGAGAGCGGATGTAAGAGGACCTGCATTGATAGGTTTTTGTTGTAAGAACCGATATTTTGGGGTATAATGCGAAGCGAAAATGCTTTTGTATATTGCCGTTGTTTATGCGTTGGGTCCTCTTTTTATATGGAGGACACAAATGGCAAAAGCAAGAAAAGATTTAAGGGGTCGAGCCCTACGGCAGGGTGAGATCCAAAGAAAAGACGATCATCGATATATGTATTCTTACACGGATCCATTGGGAAGACGTAAGTTTATATATGCAAATGATCTGACAGAGCTTCGTGAGAAGGAAGAAAAGCTTCAAAGAGATCAGCTTGACGGCTTGGACATTTACGCCGCAGGCAAAGCTACGGTCAACGATACCTTTGATCGCTACATGTCAACTAAATATGAGCTGAGAGATTCCACCAGAAACGGATACCTGTACTTTTATGATCACTTCGTTCGGGACAACTTCGGGATGAAGAAGCTGATAGAGGTAAAGTTTTCAGACGTTATCCAGTATTATTACTATCTGCTTAACGAAAAGGGTATCGCGATAGCAACGCTGGATTCGATCCATTGTCTGCTGCATCCGACCTTTGATCTTGCTGTCAGGGATGATATTATCAGGAAGAACCCGACAGACGGAGTGATGAAGGAGATAACCAAAAGGTCCGGAAAGAACAGGGGCGTGAGACATGCGCTCACTGTTGAACAGCAAAGAGCTTTTATGGATTATATGGCGACGCATCCGGTGTACTACCATTGGTGGCCGTTGTTCACGGTCCTTCTTGGAACGGGAACACGTATCGGCGAATGTTTGGGCTTGAGATGGGAGGATCTTGATTTCGATAAGAGGCTGATCAGCATCAATCACAGCGTTGTTTATTACCCGGATCGTCAAGCCAAAGGCAGCGTGATGAGAATTTCGCTTCCAAAGACCCGTGCCGGAATACGGACTATTCCGATGCTTGATGTGGTAAAAGATGCATTTGACATCGAAAGGGAGGAACAGGCTGAGAACGGTGGTAATTCCCAGGTACTTGACGGGATGAGCGGATTTGTATTCTGCAACCGTTTCGGCGAGATCCATAATCCTCAGACGGTAAACGCAACGATTCGCCGCATTACGAAGAGTTACAATGCTGAAGAAGTGCTTAATGCTAAGAAGCAGCACAGAGAACCGATAATCCTGCCGGAATTCTCGTGCCATCATCTCAGGCATACATTTGCAACAAGGCTCTGTGAAACAGAAACAAACCTGAAGGTCATACAATCGGTTATGGGACATGCAAGTATCGAGACTACCATGGACATCTATGCTGAAGCGACCGACAGGAAAAAGCAGGAATCTTTCGAAGATTTGGCGTTGAAATTGGATAGTATCTTTTAAAAAAGTTGTGGTGTAAGGTCTGACAACTTTTGCCTTAAAGACAACAATTTGACAACAAATCTGATTTGGTGTTAAAGCATTTCAAACCATGTTAATGAGGGACAAAAACATCAGAAAGCAGATGTTAAGCCATCATAAGTTGAGTTAAGTAAATCGGATCTATATTCCCGACACTTAAGTCGTTGAGCTAAGCGGGTGTGAAAGCCTATTATTCTTTTCTTTGTTTTCAATGTATATTCATCAACGGGCGCCTTTCTTTGGCGCCCGGAATCTGTTGTTTAATCTTTGTTTCATTTATTAATTCCTGTTTTGTTGAAATAACAAGTTGATAGTGGCTAAAATTTTGGCTTTTGTTTTTTTAGCCACGGCTTTATTGGGCGTAGCGGGTGAAAAAGTAAGATAAGAGTGGCTAAGTCCGGAATTTTTGCGTTTTTAGCCACGGCTTTGCGGGACGTAGGGGGTGAAAACGCAAGATAAGAGTGGCTAAACCCGGAATTTTTGCGTTTTTAGCCACGGCTTTGCAGGACGTAGGGGGTGAAAAAGCAAGGTAAGAGTGGCTAAACCCGAAATTCTTGCGTTCTTAGCCACGGCTTTGCAGGACGTAGGGGGGTGAAAATGCAAGATAAGAGTGGCTAAATCCG
>JAEEGK010002955.1_pt1 | contig 42490 bp, 25 predicted proteins | sample 8958771 | NCBI WGS metagenome assembly JAEEGK01 (sample SAMN16246547, study PRJNA631951) | gut metagenome | biome: gut microbiome; feature: rumen; material: SC-attached | host: Bos | place: Iran: Karaj | collected 2018-10
TTTTGGTTCTTCTTCTTTTTTTTCTTCTTCTTTTTTTTTTTCTTCTTCTTTTTTTTCTTCTATTTTTGGTTCTTTTATTTTTTTTTCTTCAATTTTTATTTCATCATTTTTTTTCTCATTATTTTCAATATCTTTTTTTTCTTCAACAATATTAACATTTCCTTTTTCTAAATCTTTACTTTTATTATTTTCATTAATATTTTTATCATTTTTCTTTTCACTAACATCAACATTTTTTTTATTAACTTCTTCATCTTTTTTTTCTTCTATTTTATTTCCTTTAATTTCTTTAGTAATATTATAATTTAAACCAAAATAATGAATTTTTTCTAATAATTTATCAACAGTCTCTTCTCCTTTATCCATTGTTAAAAACATTTCATAAGGTTCATTAATTCCTTTTTGACTCCAATGAATAAATACCATATTATTAACTAATATTTTTTTAATACTTTTAATTGAATTTATTGAAGACCAAAAAACAAGAGTTAATTTATTTTTATTCCATTTTTCTATTTCAAATAATAAAAAGTATATATCACTAATTAACATTAATCTCAAAAATTTTACCCATTTTCCATTTATTAAAATATTCTCTTTTACTTGTTTAATTTCATAATTACTTCTTTCAAGTAATTTCAAATCATATTTTCCTCCTAAATAATATTTACCAATATAAATTAAATTACCATCCATAAAAACTTTTTTAATAAAATCTGGAATTAAAGGGAGTAAATTAACTAATTTAATATTTTCATTCCATCTTTCTCCTATAACTTCTTCTAATATATCTCTTCCATCTGAATATTGAGGAAAACAATATTGAGTTGTACATAATAATTTAGGAGGATTATATGGAAAATTATCAGAGTTTATTATTAATACAAATGTTATATCTTCATTATAAATTGATGGATCTATTATTGAATGTGGAATTATTATATCTATTTGATATTCTTTTTTTTGCTTTGTTGATATTATTCCTATTCCTAAATTGTTACTTTTTAATTGAGTAATTTCATATTCTATTCTTATTTGATCTTCCATTTTTTTTTTCTTTTGTATATTTTTAATTTAGTTTTTTGATTTTTTTTAAATTTTTTTTTTAAATTTATAATGTTTTTTTAATTAATGTTTTTATATTGTTTAAAATGAAGGTTACATAAAAAAAATTATAAACTATTAAAAACATTATTTATAGGTTACCTATTATAAACATTTTTTATTACAAATTAAATAAATCATATATTTGAAATTTATATTTTTTTTATTTGAAATTCTTTGAATAAGAAGACTTTTTTATTTTACCATATTTCATAAAATATCTAATGTAATTATCTTGAATATCTTTTTCAATTTTTTTTAAATCTTCTTGTGATTTTTGTAATTGTTTTTGTGATTCAATAGATTTTAATTCTAAATGACTTAAACTTTTAGAAAGAGTTTTAATTTTATAAAATGAAGAAGAATTTTTTGATGAATCATTAGTACTTATATCTATTGATTTTTGTTCATTATTAGTATTAGAAGAAGGGAAAAAGTTTTTATTTAAAAAATAAGATAATTCCTTTTTGAAAATCTCAACATTTGGACTATTTTTTCTATTATGATTATAATTATTTTTATTTTTTTTATCTGATGAATTAAAAACTGTATTTGTACTTTTTTTATATAATATATTTTTATTTTCTTTCTGATTACTTTTCAATAAGTAAAAAATTTTATTTTTCATTTTAGAAATAGTATTTCCATAATTAGAATCATTATTATTTAAACTACTATTTGAACCATTATTATTTGAAAATAAATGTTTTGCTTTATTTAAACTTTCTTTATTTCTATAATTCATAACTGAATATGATCTATTATAATTTTGAATTGAATTATTATTTGAGGAAATATTATTCTTAACACAATTTAAAAAACTTTTAATTGCATCTTTTGTATCATTTGTATCATTTTCTTTTGGTGGTTTCATTGTATCTATAAATATATTACTCATTTTATTAAATATATTATTCCCTACTTTTTCTTTTTTTTCATTATTGAATCTATTAAATAATAAATCAAATTTTAATTTTGAGTTTTGATTTTTATATTTTGGATTTAAAATAAAATCTCTTCTTAAAGATGAAAATTTATCAGTATTATTCCCTTTTTTATTACCTATTAATGTACAAACTTCATTTAATAAGTCCTTAAAATCACTTTTTTCACCTTCTTTCATTTTTTGTTTCATAATAATATTTTATTAAAATAATTTTTTATAAAAAAATCATTATTTATATTTAAAATAAAAGATAATTTAATATTAATAAAAAATCAATGTCACATAATCATTCAGATGATATACAAGGAAAAATATTTTTTAAATTCTACAAAGCCCAAAAAAAATTAGGAGAAGGTTCCTTTGGAAAAATATATACAGCAATAAATACAAAAACAAAAGAAGAATTCGCATTAAAATTAGTAAAAAAATAATAAAATAAATTTATATAAAAAAACAAATTTTAAAAATAGGAAAGAAAAGACTCTCAAAGTTTATTAGAAATGGAAGCATACATGTTATGTCATTTAAAAGGATATGGAATTCCAATAGTAAAATCATTTGGATATAATAATAATTATAATATATTAGTAATGGAATTATTAAGTAATTCCTTAGAAGATTTATTTCAGAAACAAAAAAGAAAATTTTCCCTTAAAACAACATGTATGTTAGGAATACAAATGATTGATAGAATAGAATGGGTTCATAATAAATTAATAATACATAGAGATATAAAACCAGATAATTTTGTAATGGGAAGAAATGATAAAAATCATATTGTTTATATTTTAGATTTTGGTTTATCTAAAAAATATTGGTCAACTAAAAATAATTGTCATATTAAATTTTCTCAAAATAAAAAATTAACTGGGACTGCAAGATATGCTTCAATTAATGCATTAAAAGGATGTGAACAAAGTAGAAGAGATGATTTAGAAGCAATTGGTTATGTTTTAATATACTTTTTAAAAGGAAGTTTACCTTGGCAAGGTTTAAAAATAAATAGAAAAGAAGATAGATATAAAAAAATTTATGAAAAAAAAAAAGATACTTCTGCTGAAGAATTATGTAAAGATTTACCAAAAGAATTTGAAGAATATGTTAAATATACTAGAAATTTAGATTTTGAAAGTAAACCTGATTATGATTTTTTAAGAGGTTTATTAAGGAATGTTTTAGAAAAAAATCATTTTGAATATGATTATTTTTTCGATTGGTTTAGTGAAAAACCTTTAATTAATAATGATAATTTTAATTTGGATAATTCTAATAATGATAATAATAATATTGAAGGAATTAATGGTAATTATATTAATACTGAAGGAATTGAGTCTAAAAATGATAAAAATAATGGAAATAATAATAATATTGATATTAATAGAATTGATACTGATGTTGCTAATTATAAAGTTCCTATTCCTAATTTAAATGATGGTGAAAAAAAAAATGGTGAGAAAAAAAAAGATAAAGATAAAGATAAGGATAAAAAAAAATGTGTTATTTTTTAAAAAATTATAATAAAAATAAATTATATTTTTTATTTATAATTAGATTTTAATAAAGTATATTTTTTTAATTATTTTATTAAAGTTTTATTATATATTAATATTATATACATTTTATAATATTATCAATTTAAATAATATTCTTTATAACAATTAACTAATTAATAAAAAAAATATAATAATAAGACCCACTAATATAGTTACAAAAAAAATTGAACGATTTTTTTTTGAATTTTCATTTCTTCTTATATTATCAGCAATAGAATTTATATTCATACTTAATAATTTTAAATCTTCTGATTTATTAACAATAATTCCCATTTTATTATCTCTATCAATTAATTTTTCTATATTTTCAATAACTGCATCTTTTGCTAAATTCAATTCTTGAATAATTTTTCCAGTATGACTTCTTGATGGATTATTATTATAATAATTTATTAATTTTTTAATAATATCAACACCGTTTTTTAATTGATCAGTTGAAAAATTTTTTAAATCATCAAATGAATAAAATTTTAATATTTCATTTTTTAAATCTGTTAAAAATGAAAATGCAATATTATCATTTACTTCTTCATCAAGTAATAAAAAAGTGATTGAATTTTCATTAATATAATGAATATTATATTTGTCATAACTAATTATATATTTTGAATTTATTTTAATTCCTTTTTGAAGTATAACTCTTGAAATTTGTTGAAAATTTCCTGTAAATTCCGTATATTCACATAAAACAGTGTCTTTATTTTTTGATATTAAAGAATAGATAAAAGACATTTTTTTTTATTTATTTTTTTATTTTGATTATTTCTTTTTCAATTTAAATTTAATTTATAATAAATTTTAAATTAAAATAAAAATATGAATACTAATTATGATACTCAAATGTTAAATTATGATTTAAATCATAATAAAAATAAATGTAGAAAGAGACATTATAATGAATTGACAAATGATAAAGTTACAGATAATATTAACGAGTATTTTGATGAACTATATTTTTTTAATCAAAAAAAAATGAAAAGAACTTTATCTGATGATGAAACAAGTAAAACTAGTGAAACTTCTTATAATACTCAAATAGACAAAAACATAACAGAAAAAAATAAAAATCAAAAAACTATTGATATGAAAATAGAACAGGAACTTGTTAAAAGATTTTATGAAAAACATAATAAGGAATTAATAAAAGCAATGTTTGGATAATCTTAAAAAATTATAATAATTGTTAATAAACTATTTTATAAATATAAAAATATTATAATATTTAAAAAAAAGGTTAATTTTATTATATAATAGTTAAGTAAAATTAATTTATGTTTAATAAAAAAATAAATAAATATAAATTTAAATTAATTAATATTAATCTACCTCCTATTTATATACTTTCATAATGAATAAATAAAAATTATATATAATTTGAAAAATAAAATTAATAGATTTCTATTAAATATTTTTCTTTTTTACTAATTTAACCAATTGATTTGTTTTTTTTGTATAATTATCTTCACATTTTTCTGCATTTATTTTTTGAGTACATGATGAATTATTTGAATGATTCGAATTAACTTTTCTAAAAGAAAATTCATCAATTGATTCTCTTACTGTTTCTAATTTAGATTTTTGTAAATTAATTAAATTTTTATTATTCGAGATTTGACTTTCATATATTTCATTAAGTTGTATTTCATATTCATTAACAGAACTTTTTATAATATCACTACTTGAGTTCTTTTCTTTTTCTCTTGTTATATTTGATTCTTTTTTACTAATTAAAATAGAAAATTCTTTATTTTGAAGAGTTTCAATATTTATTTGATCATTTTTATTAAACCTATTATTAATATTTCCTATTATATTAATAGGGTTAATACAACATCCCATCAATATATAATCTTAATTTTTTTTTATTATTTAAAAATATATGTAATATATATTATTTTTCCTAAAAATTTGAATTTAAATCAAAATCCAAATAAATATTTTATAAAAAAATGTCATCAAATTGCTCAAACTTAAATAATGAAATTCATTTTGATTCATTTCATAATTCAGATAATAAATTAAATACTCCATTAAAACAAAAGGATAATTCATTTATATTAAATAGTAATATTCTTTCAAATAATAAATTATTCTCAAATAATTTTTCCTCTGATGAAAAATCAAAAAATGAAAGTCCAAAAATTAACATTGAATCACCTTATAAAAATTGCTTAACAAATGAATTAATAAAAACTTTAAATTATTATGGTTCATATAATCCAAAAAATAAAGAAGATTATAATCAAATTGATACAATATCATCATTTAATAAAAATAATAATTCTCAGTTTAAAAGTAATGATTATAATTGTTTTTTAGGAAATAAAATTTTTAGGTCTCAAATAAGTTGTTTTAATTCATCTCTTGATTCTTCAACTGATGATAATAAGAGTTTATATCAAAGTTTTAATTCATATATTATTAATAATGATATTCATGAATTGGATAAACAATTGGATTATATTAATTATTCACTTAAAAATATTCTTCCAAAAAGTTTTCCAAATTTAATTAAAGATGAATCAAATAAAATTAATTCTTTTCAATTTATTTCTTGTTTTAATCATTCTAATAATAATAATAACAAAAGAAAGATTTCAGAATTTAGTTTAAATTTTAATAATTTAAATAATAATAAAATTACCAATAACAAAAGAAATATTTCAGATTTTAGTTTAAATTTTAATAATTTAAATAATAATAAAATTTTCAATAACTTAAATACTGATAATAATAATATAAACAATTTTAGAAATAATAATAATTTAAATGGCAATAATATAAAACAGTTTAATTTTCCAAATCAATTATCATTTATGTTTTCAAAGAATAAAAATGAAAATAAGAAACCAATGAAAAAAAAGCAAAAAATAGAAATAAGAGAAGGAGATTGGATTTGTCATAAATGTAATAATTTAAATTTTTCCTTTAGAAATGTATGTAATAAATGTAAGTCATTAAAATCAGAAGAGGATAAATTTAATGGAGAAAAAAAACTTTAATTGTATTAGAAATTATAACGAATTAGGTAATCATATAATTTATTTTATTTTTTTAAATATTTAAATTTAATCATAATTATTAAACAAAATTAAATTACATCAAAAAAATGGAATAAATAAACAAATAAAAAAATGGAAAATTCAAAATTTGATAAAGAAGATGGATTTCAAATAATAATAAATTCAAAAGAAAATGGCTTTTATCCAAATGAAAAAATATTAGGAATAATAAAGATTTTAAACAAAGAACTTTTAGAAATAAATGAAATAAAATTATCTTTAATAAAGATAGAATATTGTTTTAAAAAAAAAGAATTAGTAAATATAAAAGAAATAATTAAAGAAGAGATAATTCAAGTTAAAGATTCATCAAAAATTTCATTTAATTTTGAAATTCCTGATAATATAGCTCCAAGTATTGAATATCCTTCATATAATATTAAATCATATATTAGATATTATTTTGAAGCAAGTATCACTTTAAATAATAAAATATATAAAAGTACTTGTATTATTTTAATTAAATGTAATGCAATAATAAAAGAAACAAAATTAAAATTTGAAAATAATATTAATGTAAGTTCATATTTCATTAATAGAGGAAATTGTTCAATAATTGCTGAAATAAATGATAATTATTTCACTTTGGATGATTATATGATTTTAAATATTGAAATGATAAATGAAAAATGTAGTTTGAATATTATTGAAATTAAATTTGATTTAATTAGAGAATTCTGTGTTTATATAGATGAAAAGTCTGAACTTATTTATGATTGTGAAATTATATTTAAAGAAAATAAAAATGTTAATATTAAGAAAAATGAAACAGGAACTGAAAAATTCACATTTAAGATTGAAGATAAAATACTAAATTTTGATTTTGCAAATTGGGAAAATCCATATAAAAATAGAAATATAATTTATTTAATTCCTACTGTTGATTCAAAACATATTAAAACTTATTATCAATTGAAAATTACTGTTTATTTTGATAGTTATGTTACATATAATTATAGACCTAGAATTTTTATTCCAATTAATATTGGTCATCAATCAAAAATAGAATATAAAATGAATTTATTTAAATTACAAAATGCCAATTTTGATAATGATATATTTGATTCTACTTTTGATTGCTAATTTTTATATATAAAACATATAAGATTAAAAAAATTTAAATAAAAAAATTATTTAATATAATTTTATAAACATAATCTTTATTAAAATTTTTTAATTTATGATAAAAAATATTTATAAAATAATATATTATAAGTTTTTCTCAAATTTTGATAAAATTTCTTGAAAATTTTTCTGACTCATATAATTTTGATACTTATTATTTTTTTTAAAAATATTATTACAACTATTTTCTCTTAAATAAATATTAGATTTATTTAAATATTTTAATTGTATTTTTTCTTCATTATTTTCTACATCAGATTGACTTTTATATGCATCTTTATTTTTAATATCTAATTCAATATTTTTTGAATATAAAGATAATACAGTTTTATTAAAATTATTAGAAATAAAACTTTGATTATTAATATTTTTTTTTTTATAAATATCTTGGCATGAACTGTTTTTTCTTAAAAAAGTTTTATTATAATTTTTATAAATATTCATACTTGGTAATTTTTTTTTATATTGTAATTCAAAATTATAAACTTTAGAAATTGGTAATAATCGGTCAATTTTAGAATTTTTTTCAATTGGAAAATTAAAAATAAGACTATTTAATTGTTTTTTAAATATTCTTTTATTTGAATTACTTTCATATAATCTATTTTGTTCTTTATTATAATTTTTAATTTTTCTTGTTTTTTTAATTGAAATACTAAATTTGTCTTTATCAGGATCATCTAATATATATCCAAATTTATTAATAAAACCTCTTTTCAAAAGAAACTTTCTAATATTTTCATTTCCAAAAAAAGATATACAATAATTATCAAATAAAGAATTATAATCTTTTTTTTTACTATTTTTAATATTTGTACAATCTAATATAAAATTTTTTTCTTTTTTTTCATTCATTATTTCTTCATCACTTTTATTTGATTTAGGTTTTCTAACTTTTATTTCATAATATTTTTTATCTTTAGGTAAATCAAATTTATTTTTTAAATAATAAATTATATTTTTAATACTTTCATTTCCTGCAACAAAGCAAGTATTATAATTTCTATGATTAAATAATCTTGATAAATAACCTCCTATAAAAATGCTTTTTAAATATTCAAAATTATCATTTGATACTTTTTTATATTCATTAAATTCTTCTTCTGATAAATTTGGTTCTAAATAATTTATTTCATATTTCAAATGATATAATACCTTTTTTGAAAATGAATCTTGTTCTATAATTGTTATTGTTTTTAATTCTTCAAATAATATTCCTATTCTATTTTTTTGTCTTTTTTTTGTTTGTATTTTTCTAATGAATAATTCTTCTGGATCTATTATTGAATTTTTAAAATTATTAATATTATTATTAATTTCTGATTGACTATATACTCTATTAAATTGTTTCTTTTTATTCTTTAATTTTTTTTCTTCATCTTCTTTTATATTTAATAATTGAAAAAATTCTTGTAGTTCATTTTTATCAAATATAAAAATATCAGTTAAAGATATTATCTCATTTATAGTATTTAAAGTTTTAATTTCAAGTTTTGAAAAATTATAAATAAAATTAATATAATTAATACATATTTTCATTGAAGGATAAAATTTTATTATTTTTTTAAGAAATGTTTCAATTTCTAAATCTGATTTTTTTTGGCATTTATATAAATCTAAGAAATTAGTATAAAAAATTGTTCCATCATATTCGAAATTTAATTCATTAAATAAATCAAAATCATCTTTTTCATTTTTAATATTTTCTTCCTGATAATTATTTTCATTTGTTATTAAAAAACTTTTTTCTTTGAGCACAGCTTGATTATCATTTATTAATTTAATAACAAAATTTAAATTTGGTTTTATATTAAATAAATTAAAATATTCTAAAAATAAAAGATTGTTTTCTAAAACATATTTTAAACTATCATTCATAAATTCTAATTCTTTTGAATATTTAGGAGAAAAAGGGATTAATAATTCAATAAAACTTTTTTTCTTATTTGCTCTATTTATATACAAAAGAGAATTAAAAAGAGTGTCATTTGAATTTATTGTAATTAAATTTAAAAAACTTTTTTTATTTGATAAAATGTAATTTCCTTCATTATTATATTCTAAAAATTGTTTTAAATCCTTTATTGATTTAATATCATTGAAATTTAAATTAAAATCTAAATATTGTTTTTCAGTTAAAGATAAAATAAAATCTAAATTAAATGAACTTGTAAAAGAAATAATTTTTTCAATATTATTTTTCATTAATAATAAAATTAATTGCTCAATAAAAAAAAATTAAAACAAAGTTCATTAAAAAATTTCATTTAAAATAAATTAAAAAATCGAACATTAAAAATTAGATAAATGGATAATTTTGAAAAAGCAAAAAGAAGAATAGAAAAATCAGGTCATATGAATTCAAGAGTAAAATTATATTGGAAAACAGATTTAAATAAAGAAGTAATAACGCAAAATTTTATTGACCGTTTATGGGAAGAAATACCAGAAGAAAATGATAATTGGAATTTTTATTGGGCAAGTGTAAATACAGTAAGACAAATATTTAATGGGAAAAGTTACATTAAATTAACAGATAATCAAATCTTAAGTCACTTTCCAAATTTTTATGAGTTAACAAGAAAAGATTTAATGGCAAAGAATATAAAAAAATATAAAAAGTATTTATTAAAAGATAATAAATGTATAGATCATTTAGATTTTTTACCAATTACTTATGTTCTTCCTCAAGATATGTCAGTTTTTACAGAAGAATTTAAAAGATATCCTAATTCATTATGGATATTAAAACCTAGTAATAAATGTCAAGGTCAAGGAATTACACTTGTAAATAAAACTTCAAAATTAAAAAAAATAAATTTTAATAATAAAACAATAACTGAAAATAATACTCAAATTACAATTAATGATACTTATGTTATATCCAAATATATTGATAATCCTTTTTTAATAGGAGGAAAAAAATTCGATATGAGAATTTATTGTTTAGTTACTTCATTTCATCCTTTAAAAGCTTATTTATATAAACAAGGATTTTGTAGATTTTGCAATGAAAAATTTTCAGTTGATGTTAGTGATATAAATAATATTTATATACATTTAACTAATGTTGCTGTACAAAAAAAATACGAAAAATATTCAAGTAGTCATGGAGGAAAATTTTCTTTATATAATTTAAATTTATATTTAGAAAATTTATTTGGATATGAAAAAATGAAAAAATGTAATGAAGATATTAAAAATGTTATAATTGGTTCATTACAATGTGTTCAAAATGTTATGTTTTCAGATAAACATTGTTTTGAATGTTATGGTTATGATATTTTATTAGATGCTAATTTAAAACCTTGGTTAATTGAAATTAATTCTTCTCCAAGTTTAAGTACTTCTACAAAAGGAGATTTTATTTTGAAAAAAAAATTAATTTCTGATGTTATGGATATTATTGTTACTGATAGATGGATTGATGAAAAAGGAAAACCTGGAGTTAATACTTATAATAAATTAACTTGTGGGAATTTTGAAGTTTTAATTGATGAAAATGGTAATAAAAATAATGAAAAAGGTAATAATGATAAAAATGGAATTTTTGAAAAGAAGAAAAGTGAAAAAAATTTAAAGTTTGTTAATATGAAAAAAAAAGGTTCTTAGGTTAACTTTTTTTAGTATTTATTTATTTTTATTTTTTTTTTTTGTTGCTTTTATTTGTATTTTTTTATAATTTAATTTATTATAATATATATAATATTTAAATTTAATAAGATTTTTTTTATTATTCCAGGTAAGTTAGATTAATATAATAATGATTGGAGAAATATGCTTAAGAAGACCTGTAATAAATCAAATTCATACTCCAATAAAAACAGAAAAAAGAAAAGATTTTTTAGTTACTTTGAAAAATGAAAATACAGAATTAACAAAAGATGAAACAAATCATAATAATCCTACAAAAGAAATTCTTTTTATCCATAAAAAAGTAGGAAGAAGAAAAAAATATTTATATGGAATAAATAATACACATCATTCAAAACAATCAAAAGATAATATAATAAGAAAATTAAGAATACATGGAATAAGATTTGGTTTAGATTTAATAAATGATTGTATAAAATATGAATTAAGAAGACAATCTCATAAATTAAGAATGATAAATAGAAAAATAACATCAAATATAACAATAGAAATGAATTTAAATTTTATAAATTACACATTAGAAGAAATTTATCAAAATTCTCCTAATAAAACACATAATTGTGAAGATGATAAAAATAAAAGACAAATAATGAAATTAAGAGAAAGAAGAAATGAAGCACCAAGAACAAATGAATTATTAGATATGAAATTTTGTGATTTATTTAATTTATTCATTAATGGAAATAAAAATGAATTAATATCAAAATATGGTTTATTTAAAGCAAGAACTTTTGAAGATTTTATTAATTCAATTTCTGATAATGAAAATGAAGATTATATTAATGAATTAAGATATAATGCACAACATTTTATTGAATTTTTTAAAAATACTAAATCTAGAAAAAAAAAAGATGATGAAGTGAAAGAAAAGAAAAAAATATTTAAAAGCATTAATAATATACAAGTTTAAAATTATTAAAAAAAAAATAAAAAATCCTTATTTTATATTTTTATAAGGTTTATTTTTATATATGAAAATTGAATAAAATAAAAAAATAAATATTTTTTAACTTTATTTGTTAAAAAAAATTATTTTTTCTTCTTTTTATGATTTTCTAAAATTTGAATAAACTCTTTTGCTTTATCATTATCTAAACAACCATAATCAACACAATATCTTTTTGCCATTATTGAATCAGGTCTTTGTTCCAATAAACTTTCATAAAAAGCTCTTGTTGCGTCTCCTGCAGGCGGAGTTGCATGTTTTTGGCCAATTATTAATATTTCTTCAAAATTGTCTTCTTCTTCTGATATATTTTGACTATCATCTTTTATATTTTTTTGACTTTTTTTTTTATTTGATATTTTCTTTTCTGATGATTTGTTTTTATTTGAACTTTTCTTTTTTTTTGGAGTATCTTTTGTACTTGAACGATTTATTTTTTTCTTTTTATCATCATTTTTTTTGCCCATTTAAAATATGATTTAAAATTATTTTCTTTAAATAATATTCAAATTTTTTTTTTTAATTTTATGTCTTATTTTTCTATATATAATTCATATTCAAAAAGTAAACTTCCTTTTTCAAAGATATATGATAATAAATATAAACAAATGAATCCTAAAATTAAAACTATTATTACTTCAAATTTATCTTATAAACAAATTTATAACTGTTCTAATAATCCTTCTTTGAATGATAATAGTAGATCATCAAATAATATTTTATGTTCAAAATATATTGATAATGAATTAAGAGACAATTTATTAAATAAGAAAAGTCCAATTAATTTGAATATGAAATTAGAATTTAATCACAATTTTTTAAGTACTCAATCAACTAAATCACAATTAACTTTTAGAAAAAATACATTATTTCATTATTATAGAATTCAATTTCAAAAACCAAGAATAAGAACAACTATGAATAAAGTTAATCCTTATTCAAATTGTGATCCATTATATTTAAAAAGAAAAAATTCAATTATTAATAATTTATCAAAAGTGAAAATTAAATTTAACAAACTTAAAATATCACAACCTTTGAATTTAAGTCATAGAAAAAATAATAGTGTTATATAAATTATAATTTTTGTAATATTTTATTAGAAAACAAAAATTAATAATAAAAATTTAAATAATTTAAAGAATTTATTTAATTTTAAAAATAACTTTATATAAAAATGTCAGCTACAATAATAAATATGTTTGTAGAAAAATATCTCAATAAAATAATATCTGACTTTAATAGAGAAGAAACAAAATCAAATTTACTTTCAGGTTCTTTTACTTTAAATAAAGTTACCTTAAATCCAAATATTTTAAAAGACCTAAATTGTTCATATCTTGAATTAAAGAAAAGTTTAATAGATACAATAGATGTAAAAGTATCATTTCCTTATTTTTATTCGAATCCAATTAAAGTTACAATAAATAAATTATTTCTTTATTTAGTTTTAAAAGATGAATCTATGAAAATATTAGACCATGAAAAAAAACAATTTCAAAAATTAAAACAAGATCAATTAAATTCAATTGAAGAATTTATTGGTCAAATGTATCAATTAAATAAAGATAAAAAAGAAGAAATAAAAACTCCAATTTCAGAATTATTATTTAATAATATTCAATTGGTTATTGAAAATGTTGTAATATTTTGTGAATATCCATTAAAAACTGAGGAAAAAACAACATATTATAGATTAGGATTTTCTTTAAAAAAATTTGAATTTATCAATCCAAGGAAATTAAATAAAGAATCAGATACAAATGTTAAAATAGTAGATGAAAAAAGTGATTCTAAAACAAATGTTAAATACTGTTCTAAAATGCTAAATTTTAATTATGGAAATTTATATTTGGATAAATTTAGAGAAATTATTCATGAAAAAGAATCAGAAAAAAAACAAGAAAATCAAGCAAGTGAAACATTAGAAAAATTTAATTTTATTAATTCTTTATTAAAGAAAAATGAAAAAAAAAAAAAGAAAAACCAGACGAAAAATCAGTTGGAATATTATTTAAACAAGGAATAGCTAGATTAAGAAATAAGAGACTTAAAGAAGATGGTGGTGTTATATTTCATAAAAAATATGTTGCTTTTGATGATTTTTGTGAAGATGAATGTTTAGTTTTTGAAAATAAAAATGAAACAAATAAAAGACATAATTATATTTTTGAAAATATTAATTTTTATATTAATTGTAGTTTTGAATCTGATTTTTTAAAAATGAAAAAACCATTTCTTAAAATTGTAATTAATATTGAAAAATTAAATGTAAATTTAACTTTAGAACAAATACAAATTATATTAGAAATGGTTCAAAGTATTTATAATGGTCATTTAATATTATTAAATCATATAAATGAATTTATGAAAATTATATCATCATCAGATAAAGAAACTTATATTAATGATTATACTAATTATTTCAAACAAAAATATATTGATAAAGTAGATAAAATAGAATTTCCTAAATCTTGTTCTCAAATTGAAGAAAATGTTACTTATAAAGATATTATGAAAATAAGACTTTCTGCATATTCAAAGATTCCAGAATTAGAAAAAATATCTTTTATTCTTAAAGATTTTGGTGATACACTTTTTAAAAATTTTTTAGAAGAGAATCAAAAAAAATTTGATGGTTTAAAATATCAAAGAGCAAAAACAAAATTATTAAATTCAGATGAAATAAATGATAAATTATTAGAAAAAGAACCAGTTGAAAGTTTAGAAAATGTTCCTGAAAAATCAGAAATATATAACTTTGAAATTAAACTTGAATTTATAAATATAATATTACATGAAGGGAAAATTGATGAAAAAGGATTAAAAGATATGAATAATACAAATCAAACAAAAGAAGAACAAAATATAGAATTATTTAATGTAACTTTCAATGATTTTATTTTCAAAATAATTCAAAAGAAAATAGAACAAAAAATAGAACTTAATTTATCTGATATTGTAGTATTTTATATTCCTTCAAGTGGAAGAAAAAAAAAAATTTTATATGCAACTAATGAATTTGGTTCTGATGGTGATATTATTTTTTCTTTAGAATATGAATATAATCCAATATCAAAATATACTCAACATAAATTAAAAATAGAATCAACTAAACAACTTTTTATAATATTAAATTTTGATTATTGGTGTACAATTTTATTAAAAATGGAAAGAGAATTAAAAGAATCATTATTAAAAGTAAAACCATTATTTAAATCAATAACAAAAAATCCAAAAATGTATTATAAAAAATTAACTCAAATGATTGAAGGAAATCCAAATTTTTATGAATATAAACATTTTTATTTTGATATTAATATTGTAAGTCCTTTATTTGTTCTTCCAATTAGAATTAGTCAATCAGGAAGAATTGATTCATGTATTTTTATTTATCCAGGAAAATTTGAAATAAAAACTTTAGAACCATCTCAATCAAATAATAAAATGGGTCCTTTATATAAAAATTATTTAATTAAACTTATTGAAATGAATATTTTTTATTCAGAACGTTATAATTTTGAAATTGGAAAAGAAAATACTTTTGAAACTATTTTAGATAAATTTAATATTGATATTAATTTAGATACTTTAGCAAAAACTAATATGAATGAAGATGAAAATAAAATGGTAATTAAATTAGATACTTTAATTTTAAATATTTCTGATAAACATTTAAAAACTATGTTTTTATATTATCAAAGTGCTTCTGATGGAATTGATACAATTTACTCTGTTTTTGGAATTGATGATTCATCTATTTCATTTTTAAGTTTATATGATTTAATAAGTCCAATTGAAACTCCTAGTGAAAGTCAAAAATTAGTTAATAAAAAAAGAAGTAAAATAATAGATGAAAATGAAAAAATTGGAATGAAATATCGTATTGATTTTTCTTTAAAAGAAATTAATATACATTTACTTAAAGTTATGAGTGAATATGAACAATCTAATGTTAAAGGTGCTGACATTGATTCATATTTAACTAAAAATTTCTTTTCTTTAGTAATAATTGGTATTAATTTTAATAGTACTGAAGATTATCAAAATAATATTAAGGCTGTTATTAATTTTGAAACTCTTAGTTTATATGATTATGATCATATAAAAACTTTTGGTGGAAAAGAAAATTATTATTTAGCTCATGAATATAGATGTGTATTAAGGTCTGTTTCAAATGATACAAAAATAAATAAAGTAGATAAAAATAATAATGTTGATAATATTGATGAAAATGAACAATGTAATATAAGTTATAATGATGATGATGAGGAAAATGTTCAAGGTTGTTTCTCTTTAATATATAATTTTAATTTTGAAAAAAATAAAAAGAAATTCTTTATTAAATTTGGTAAAATACAAGCAATACCAAATATAAGTACAATTTATAGAGTATATACATTCTTAGTTAAATTAGATGAATTTAGAATAGCAAATTTCAAAACTGAAGATAATAGTCTTCATAGAGAATTAGAATCATTTCAACTTATTCAACAACAAAGAAATGAAGGTAAAATAATAAAAGGAATTAATCCAAATTATTTTAGAAAAGTAAGAAATAATGTTAGAAAAAAAGGAGATAAAAATGCATTAATTGAAGATCAATCAAAAGAAACTTTTAGTAAAAATCAAGAAGAATCAATAATAACTAGAAATGAACATAATGTATATAAAAAAATATTTGATTTTAAATCAAGTGTTCTTGTTGAAATTTCAAATATTTCATTAAAAATTCCAATTAAACCAAAAGAACCAAAATGTGTAAGTTTTAATTTAGATTGTTCATTAGTAATAAGAATGAAAACTGATTCTAAAATTGAATTAGAATTTAATAAAGAAACAGATGAAATAACATATTTTAATTATTTAAATAGAAATATTTATTCAAGTTTCCTTTTATCAAATGTAATGATTAGAATAGAAGAATTTATAGAAAATGAAATAATTAAATATGATATTATAAATAATTTTAGAATTTCTGCAAGAAGTGATGATGTTTTAGTAGTAAATTCAAAAAATTCAATGATTCAATCATATTTGATTATTGAACCTGTTAAAATAAATTTCTTATGTTCTCATATTAAATTACTTAATATTGCATATAAAGATTTTAATGATTTAAAATATGGAAGAAGTGGAGTAAGAAGTACTTCAACTAGAATGTCAAGAAAAGAAACTTTATTAGATTCTTATGAAAGAAAACAAGCAGTTAATGAATATTTAAAGAGTAAAAGACAATTAAGAGAAAAAATAGAAAAATATAAAAGAGATGTTTTAAGTCAACAAATGTATAATATTGCTGGATTTAATGTTAATATTAATTTTGAACTTGAATTTCAAAAATTACAAGTTGTACTTTATGATGAAAATGAAAGTGGAAAAAAAATAATATTATTTAATTTACATTTTGAAGAAATGAAAATGAATATGATTAGTAATACTCATCCATCAGATGGTAAAAATATGGGAAATTGTATTATTGAAATGATTGGAGAAAAAGAAATACCATTTAATCAATATAATAAAAATACTATGTTTATTTTTGAATCATTAGAAACTAAATTTTCAGTTTTTTACTTTAATTCATCTTTAAATGGTTATGAACCTTTAATTGAACCTTATCATTTATTATATAGAAAAACTAAAGTTTCAAAAGAAACAAGATTAAAATATGAATTAATAAGTGATACAATGTTAAATATAAATGTAACACCAAAAGGATTATATGTTTTAAATAAAACTTTAAATATTTTACAAAATGAAAATGTAAAGGATACAATGACAATGTTTTCTACTATTAAAAAAAGAGAAGAAGTTTCAAATGTTGCTATTATTTTTAAAAATAGATGTGGTGAAAGAATTGATATTACTTTTAGTCAAAATTATGATGAAAGTTTAAATAGTATTTCTTTAGATGATGGTGAAGAACAAAAATATAGTCAAGTTCAATTAGATTTAGTAGTTGGAAAAAATCCTGAATTATTTAATCAAAAAATTGGTTATGAAGAAATTAATTTTGCAATTAAAAATTATAATGAAGTTTTCTATTTTGATTTTTCAAAAAATAAAAGTAGTAATATTATATTAACCCCAAAAGATGATAAAAATCCAAATTATTGTATTAATGTTTCAGTAAATAGTAAAAATTTAATTAAATATGTAATTTTCAGTTCAAATTTCATGGTTAAAAACACAACTGATATTGAAGGAATGAAAATATGTTATGAAGAACAAGAAAAAGATTTAATTAAAAATAAAAAAATATTTTTACCTTTAGAATGGGCTGCAAATTATGATCAAGTAAATTTTAAATATCAAGATGAAACATTTCCAATATTTAATAATATTTTAAATGCAAAAACAGAATTATTTGCATTTTTAAGTAGAAAATCAATAAATTCTCAAAAAAGTTTACAAAAAGAAAGAAATTTAAATACAACAATAGATCCAGATAAAAGAGTAATAAAATTAATAGATAAAAATCAAAAAAATTCACCAGCAAAATATATTTGTATAGATTCATTTGCATTAGAACCAATTGATGAAGATGCAGAAGAAAAACATCCATTAGATAAAAATGTAGAAGACTTTTGTTTTAATGTATTTATAAACTCACCAATTAAAATTGAAAGTCAAATTCCATCATTTTTCCCTTTTTATTATATTAACTTTACAAGTGAACAAAGATTTGAAAATGAGATTAAATTTGGTGAAGATAATTCAATTTATGCATTTCCACCAGATGATACACAAAGTTTAATGAAAATTTTAATTAAAATGCCTCCTAATATGACATATGAATCTTATTTATTTAATATTTTTGAAGGTAAAGATACTATTTCTGTTATTAAAGATGATGGAGAATTATTAAATAAATCAATTGCTGCTAAAAGTATTAATGATAATGATATTCCTCCTGAAGAACAATTTAATATTTCTTTAAGAGAAGTTGATGAAACTGAAAGATATTTACATTTTAATGATATTTTTAAAGTTATTCCTGATAGAAGTTTAATTAAATCCAAATTTTTTATCTTTTATATTGATTATATTGTTATTAATAAAACTATGTTAAATTTATATTTGATTCCTTCTGAAACTACTTTAAATATTTCTTATAATTTACCAAAAAATAAAGTTTCTCTTCTTTCATCTAATCGTGATTTAATGACTTTAAAATGTAAAAATAGAATTAGTAGACCTTTTAGAATTAATACAATTGGATTAAGTGGTTTAGTTAATTTTGAACCTGAAAAAAAAGAATTTGAAATATTATCAGAAGAACATGCTGTAGATAAACCAGAAATTGCAATGACAATTGAATCAAGTTATTTATTCCCAAATAGTTCAATTATAACATTTGAACCAAGATATATGTTTATTAATAAAATTGGTTTTCCTATTAAAGTAAAACCATTTTTTGATGAAGATGATACTTATTGTTTTTCAATTGAAAATGAAACAGAATATCCTTTAATTTATGCTAAAAAAACAAATAAATATATGATTGGAATAAATGGAAATTGGTCAGAAGATATTAATATAGAAAATATTTCTGAAATTGATGTAAAAATTGAAATTTCAAAAGATGATGAATATTTTGATAATAGTTGTTTCTCATATGATAATACTAAATTTTATATGATTATTAGAGTAAGTACAACTACAATTGATTCAGCTTTAATTTATATTACTTTCTCAAAACCAAGATATCCTCTTTTTGAAATATGTAATAATACAAATACTTCTGTTGATTTAAGTTTATCTAGAACTGAATTAGTTACTGTTCTTCCTTTTAAAACTGTACCTTTTGTAAGAAAAGAAGAAAATTCTGAAGTTAAATGTCATTTATTAAAAACTGATATTTTATTTTCTTTTGCAAGATTTGATAAAAAAGAAGTACAATGTAAAGATAAGAATGTTGATAAAATTATTAAAACTAGTGTATCAACAAGTAATAATGGATTTACAAGATTATTTAAAATTGAAATTGATATTCCTTCTAAAGATATTAGTGTTGTAAGAAAAATATTTTTAAATAAAAAAGTTCCTAAAATTACAAAAATAAAATTTTCACTTAAAGGAATTGGAATAAGTTTAATCAATAGTAAACCACAAGAAATAGCATATATTTCAATTTATGGATTAGATTTAAAATATTCTAATTCAATAGATAAAAATGATGCTATTTCAGAAAATAATGAAACTATACAATTCTTTATTAAAAATGTTCAAATTGATTATTGTTTAAATGATTGGGATAAAAAAGTAATTTTTGTTCCTAAAAATCAAATTTTACCAAGTAATGAAGAAAAATTATTTAAAGAAGATAAAGAATTTTATCCCTTTTTACAACTTTTAATTTGTAGACAAAAAACAAATAATTTAAAAACATATGAAAAAGTTGATAAATATCCTCAAATTGATTTTATTTTACAAGAATTTGTTATTAATATTGCTCAAATTTCAATAGAAAAATTAATACAAACAATTAAAGAATATTATTCAATTTTAACAATATTACATATGGAACAAAGAAATATTATAGAAAGACAATCTAATTTATTAACAACAGAAATAACAATTCCTGATGATGACTTTTTAATGGGATTTAGTTTAGAAAAAAAAGATAGTGGAATGTTACTTTTTAATTATATTTTCTTCTCAGCAATTAAATTTGAATTAAATATCAATTTTGATTTAACAGAAGCAGAAAAATATAATATTCCAATATTTATAAGAAAATTAGGTTCAAATGAAGATACAAAAGAAATAATATTTGAAAATGGACAAATTAAATTTAGAGAAATGATTTATGAAAATGCCTTTATAGGTTTACCAAAATTACATTCATTATTAATTAAACATTATATAACTCAAACAATAAATCAATTTTATCAGAATTTAGGAAATAAAAATTTAATAACAAATCCAATTAAATTATTAGATTCAGTAGGAACAGGATTTATAGAATTAGTAAATGAAACAAGAAAAGGTTTTATGTTAGGACCAGGATATTTTGGAAAAAGATTAAATTTAGGAATTCATTCTTTAATTAATAATTTATTTAGAGAAGGAAAAGAAAATTTAACAACAGCAACAGGAACTTTATTAAATATGCAAAATGATAATAATATAGGAGAAATAAGAAAACAAATTGAAAGAAATAGAAATAAATATATTACAAAAGGTAGTCCATTAGAAATAAAAAGTGATAGTCCTTGTTTAAATGGTATATTTTTAAATCCTTATAAAGGAGTTGTTATTGATGGTGTACAGACATTTTATAAAAAATTAAAAAATTCTAATTTAAGTAATAATAGTAATAATACTTATCAAAGTAGTGCAATTATTTTTGAAATGAAGAATGATTCTATTAAATATTTTCCTGGGAAAGTTATTGAAGATGTTAGATTTAGACATCCTAGAGTTATTACTGAAAATGAAACTATTAAAATTTATAAAGAAAATCTTGCTGAAGTTCAAGAATTATTAGAAGAAAATTTAAGAATTTATGATACTAATAAAATATTATTTTATGCTGATACTAAAGGAAAAGATAATAATTATATTACTCTTATTATGACTGATAAAATTTTTATTATTTTAGATAAAGAATTTAAAATTATTTTTGAATTAAAAGTTGATGATGTTGAAAAAATTGATATCATAAATAATCAAAATGAATATAATTTGGCTTTTGAAAATAAGGGAAGTGAAAAGAAAAGTTATACTTTTTATGAATTGAAAGTTGTTTCTAAACTTTACGATTTATTTAGACAACAAATAAGAGCTAAAGTTGATACTGAAAGAATTAATACTGAAAAATCTTTAAAGTCTTCAATTAGAAATAATTAATCAATTTTTTATTTAAAGATTTAAACATTCATTTAATTTCCACTAAATATATAAATATAAGTAAAAAATAATTTAATTTAAAAAAAAGTAAATTATTAAATGAATAATCATTTTATATACTTTAGTAATACTTTTATATATAGAGAAAAAAAGAAAAATATCTTAACCGTAAGAAATTTATTTTTATTCCTTATTCTTATTTGTATTTTTTATCCTTTTTTATTAAAGAAAAAAAAACAAACTAATTTAATTAAAGATAAATCAAATTTCACTGAAACTGAAAATAAACAAATGATAAAAAAAGAAAATATATGTTATCCATTAAATCCAAATTTAATATTTAATCAATGTTCAATTCAATTTCCTTCAAATGAATTAATAACAAAATATAAATTAGATCATAAAAATATAACAATTGGGGAATGTATTGAAATATTTTTAGAAAATCCTCAAATTGAAACTAAAAATAGGAAATGCTTTAGTGAAAAATTAATGTTTAAAATATTAGATTTAGAATATTTAAACTGTATTGAAATAGAACAAAATAAAGATGAATTTATTCCTTATAAAATTAGTTTTTCTTTTTTTAATATCACTGATGACACTGTTAAAATATATACTTTTAAAGAAATAAATATAACAAATATTATAGAAAATGATCAATATTTAATTTATGAAAATAAAATTAGATTATGTAATAATATTCCTTTAAATAATTTACCTAAAATGGATTCTCTTATAGAAATATCATGGAATAAGACTCAACAGGAATATTTTTGTTTAAAAAATTTATATTTAATATATTAATTAATTAAAATATATTGAAATCATTTAAAAAATTTATTATTATAAATTATTCAAAAAAAATTATTTCATTTTATTTTAATTATTAATATAAATATAAAATAAAAAAAATAAAAAAAAAATAAAATAAAAACATCAAAGTGTAATTTCAGGATAAATAAAATCCAAATTCATAACTTCAAAATCAAAATTCATTAAATTTTCAGCATTAACTCCTCCAAAAATAAGCATTCTATTTCCAATAATAAGACTTTGATGTTCACTTCTTTCAAAAGGAATTTCCTTTTCAAAACCAGGTTTAATCCAATTCATAGTTTCTAAATCTAAAATAAAGAAATCATTATAAAATCCAATATTAATTTTATCATTTCTACCACCATGAATAATAATTAAATCTAAATTAGGTAAAAAATTCATACTAGCAGAAATTCTAGGTTCAGGTCCTTTACCATAAATATTAGGAATTTCAAAATCAACTGGTTTTTTTCCTATTTTCATAACAAAAAATAAATTAGTAGGAATTCTATTATCATTCATTCCACCAAAAAAAAAAACTCCATCACATTTTATTAAAGGAACTGTTTTTCTTTGTGAAATTGGAACTTTATAAATTGATAAATTTGGATTTTCTAATTGTTCTTTTTCTAATGCTAAACATGAACAATGATATGCTAAACTTGGTGGAAGTCGTCCTGTAAATTCTAAAAGTGACCATGTTAAATTTTTTAAATTTAATATCCAACAATCATTTAAATATATTCCTTCTTGTGATATTCCACCATATAAAAATATATTTGTTCCTATTAAAATTGATGTATGATTTCTTCTTAATTTTGGTATTTTAAATTTATCATCTTCATTTTCTTTATGTGTTTTAGTATGTGTTTCTATTGATGATAATGATTCTGTTTCAATGTTATTTTTACTTAATATACTAAAATTAAAATTACTATCATGATGATTTAATTTTTGTTCTTCTTCTTTTTTTTTTATTAATTCTGGTGATGATAACATATTCCAATTTCTATATGTTAAATCATATATACATAAAATACCTTCTGAATTATCATTTATTTCCCAATTTATAAATGAACCTCCTATATTATATAATTTATCCTTATAATAATGAAGTGTATTTCCATAACGTGGATTTGGTTCTCCAAAAGGAGTTTCTTTATCATTTGATGTATATATTTTTCTCCATGAGAATTTATTTGTTAAATCACATTCCCATAAATCATTTAATTTTTTTCCTCCTAAACCAGCATAAATAAATATTCTTCCTTGTAAATCATATGTCATTCCAAATTGTGTTCTTGTTGATGGATGATAATTACTTCCTTTATATATTATATTTAATTTAGTTTGTGCTAAAACTTCTTCTCTTGATAATTTCTCACCTGCAATATATACATCAAAAAAATTTAATGAAGGATTCTTATTTTTATTATTAATATTATTTTCAAATAAATTACTTTCATCAAATATATTTTTTAAATGAATATCTGAAAAATCATCTTTATTTTCATTTTCTTTTTTTTCTATTATTCTTATTGGAGGCATTCTCGCAGTTTGAATTCTTCTAAATTGAACATTATCATATTGTTCTTGATATTGTTGACATGCTAATTCATTTCTTATTTCTTCTATTTTTCTTGCTAATTGATTATTTACTTTCATTTTTTTAAATGAACTATATGGATCTTTATATGAATAATCATTAACTGTTTTTAATATATCATTATAATTTCTTGCACTTTTATTTCTTTTTTTTTCTTCTCTCTCATATTTAAATTGATCATATATTTTTCTTGCTTCTATTTCTGTTATTTGATTTGTAATTCCTAATTTATCATAAACTAAATGTTTTGTTTCTTTATCATATAATTTTTTTTTATTTTTCATTTTTTTTATATGTTGATTATATAAAGCTTTTGTTGCCATTTCTTCATCTTCATATGTATATTTATTAAAATTTGATAAATTAAAATTATTAAAATTTGACATATTAAAATCTGGTTTAGTTGAATAAGTATTTAAAAAAGGATCATTTGCATAATTTGAAATAGTATTATTAAAAAAATTAGTATTATTTATTGGAGTATTACCATCTAAACCAAAAAAAGTTTTTCGTTTATTTTCACCATTATTAATTACTAAATTATGATTATTACTTAATGTTTGATATGGTGAAAATGCAATATCAGTTCTTGTTATCATCATATTTACTAAAGGATTATATTGTGTATTATTATATAATCTATATTTATAATTTTTATTATTAGTAAATGGATTAGGTGATATTGAAGTTATTGGTCTTGGTACTTGTTTATATTTTTTATAAAAAGTTTTAAATTTTGTATATATTTTTTCTTGATTTGATTCTTTTAATGCCTTAATTTCTTCAATTTTTTTTTTAGTTTTTTGAGAAATCATAATTAAAAATTTTTAACTTATATATTTAATTTTAATTATATTAATTTTATTTTTTGATTTTTTTTTATTTTTTTTTCTTCAAAATATATTAATTATCATTCTAAAAGATTAAATGTCAGATACAATAAGAGTAGATAAGTGTGCATTATCATCATGTTTAAAAAATTTTAAAGAAAAAGTATTATTAAATTCAGAAAGAATTCAAACTTTAAAAAGTTTATGTTCAAATGCTGAAATGGAAGATCAATTTTTAAGACCAACATCTTGGAAAATCTTTTTAGAAACATTTCCTTCAACATCATCTGGTAATATTTTAAATGAATGGATTGAAACAATATCAGAACAAAGAGAAGAATATAAAAGAAAATTTAAAAAATTTTGTAAAATAAAAAAATTTACAGGTGATCCTTTAGGAGGAAAAACATCAGAAAAAAAAAGTAAATCAGAAACTGAAGATGAAGAATTGAAACATTTAATTAATTTAGATTTATCAAGAACTTATCAAGATATTGATTTATTTTTACAAAGTAAAACTAAAAATTTATTAGCTGATGTTTTATTTATTTGGTCAAAAGAAAATACTGATATTTCATATAAACAAGGAATGAATGAATTATTAGCAGTTTTTTATTTAGCATTTTATCCTTATTATTTTGTTACAAGAACTAAACCTAAACCAAATAAAAATGATATTTTAAATTATATTAAAGATAATAAAAGTATTGAAGATCATTTAGAAGATATTTATGTTTTTTTTAATGATGAAGATGAATTTAAAAGTGATTTATTTTTTGTTTTTGATTCTTTAATGAAAAAAGGAATTAAAAATTTATTTAATCAAAATAAATTAGATAAAAGTGATTCAAATTATAATATTTTTGAATTATTTCCAAATAGATTTAAAGATTCAGTTGATGATGATGTACCTACTTTAATTAATAGAAGATGTTCTATTTTAATTAAAGAAAAATTAAGAGCTTTAGATCCACAATTATTTGATCATTTTAAACAAATTGATTTAAGTTGTTCAATTTTTCTTCAAAGATGGTTAAGATGTCTTTTTAATAGAGAATTTCAATATAAAGAAGTTTTAATCTTATGGGATGCAATTTTTGCTTATGAATTTTCAAATAAAAAAAATCAAAAATATCATTTAATGTATATGGATTTTATTGCTATTGCAATGATATTAAGAATAAGAGATTCATTAAAAAGAGAAGATCAAAATCAATGTTTTACAATATTATTTAAATATCCTCATATTGAAAATATTGTAGATTTAATTAAATTATCTGATAAAGTAAGTAATGCAATTAATGAACAATTAAATGGAAGTAATAGTGATGTTTATGATATATTAGGAATTATGAAACCAATTGAAAGTAGACCTGTTCATTGGAATAGTAGTGGTATATCACCTCATGAATATAATCAAAAAAATAATAGAAAAAGTAGTTTTGGAGAAAAAACAAATATTAATAGTAATTTTAGTAGTAGTAATAATAATAATAATAATAGTAATATTAATAATAATAATAATGTTATTAGTAGTAATAATAATAATGATACAAGTAATGAATTTTCTAATCAAGCTAAAAATTTATTAAATAATGCTTGGAATTCACTTGGTAAATTTGGAGGAATTGTTAAAGATTTTGGAATGAAAGTTTCTGATAAAGTATCTGAGACAATTGATCAATTAAAAAATGAACAACCAATTAATAATTATCAAGAAGAATATAATAATTATGGTACAAAAAAATCAAATGATATAGGAATTGTACCAATTAGAACTGAAGATGAAATAAAAGAAGAAAATAATTATAATAATAATCATTATAATTATAATGAATCAAATTATAATAATGAAAATAATGATGAAAATATAATAAATGGATATAATAGAAATGATATGCAAGATATTATAAATAAATTAGAAGAATTAGACACTAGATATAATATGTTTATGAATCCAAAAGATAAAAAAGATTTTAGAACTATTATTAGTTATTTGAAAAATAATTTACAATAATATATCATATATTCAAAATTTATCTAAATTTAGAAATATTTAAAAAAAATAAATTTATTTTTTATTTATTAAATATCTAAATACTAAATTATAAAAAATTCGGAATGTGAGTTTCTTCTTCATTAGTATTAATTTGAATATCATCAAAATCATCTTCTGAAATAGTATCTAAAGTTTTAATATTTGTTAAATATAAATTTGAAGAAGGATAAACTATTAAAGGAAAATAAATACATATATCATCAAAATCAAAATTAGGAAAACATGTCCAAATAATTAAAGAATATTCACAAACAATATTAACTGATACAATACTTTGATTTATTTGTGTTAATAATAAATCATTTTGTTTTAAATATTTTGAATATTCACTTGAAGATAAATATTTTAAAGATGGAATTTTTTGCTCTGATTTAAAATTTATTTCATATTCTTCTGTATAATTAGAATTTTGTTTGATTTTATTTTTTCCTAATAATGAAGTAATTGGAGTATTAAATTCAATTGGGTCATTATTTGGATATAATCTTACTTTTTTATTTAATTCAACATAAATTTGTTCTCCATCATTATAATTTTTTGTATTGATTATTGATACTAAAATTTTAAATTTTTCTCCTATATTAATAAAATCTTTTTTATAAGAAACATTCATTTCCACTTTATTACTTTTGCAACAATTTCTAAATAATTTATTAGTTTTTAATTCTTTAAATACATTAAAATGTTTTTCATCTTCTTTTATTATAATTATATTAGAATATTTTAAGTTATCAATTCCTATTGTTATTGTATAAATAATTTCTGCAAGTATTAAATTTTCATTATTAAAAAAAAAGAAACTTCCTGGAATATTTTTATTAATTAACTTAAATTTAAAAGGAATTATATAACCTCCATTTTTATTTATTTTATTTGAAAGAGAAATATTTATATTTTGATTAATTAATATATTATTAAGTGGGGGTATTATTTTTTCATTTTTTTTTATTGGTTTATATGATTGTATTATTTCTCTTCCTTTAAAATTAAGTTGAATATTATTTGATTTTATTTGATAACTGTTTTTAATAAATATTTTACCTTCAATTTCTTCATAAGCATAAAATGTTTCTTTTGTTAATGAAAAAAAAATTGCTTTTTCTTCTTTCATAATTTTACTTTTAATTTACATTTTCATTCTCATATATTTATATTAAATTTAAAAATAAATTTTAAATTTTTAATTTAATTTTTTAATTGATTAATCATTTTTAATAAATACAAATTATTTATTTTTTAAAAATATATTAACATAGAATAATAAATTATATAAAAAAACATTATTATGATTTTGACCATGATTTACATTGTTCTAATCTTCTATTTCTTCCACTTTTTATTTTTAAAAAACCACGAAGTTGATCTTCAAGTTTTTGAACTTTATTTATTAATGAATTATTTTGAGATTCAAGAGTTGAAATCATAATTTCTGCTTGACTTGAATTTTCTCTTGTTAATTTCTTCTCAAAATTATTATTATTAGTTACTAAATTATTATTTTTTTTTGATAAAAGAACTGTATTTATTCTTTTTGATAAATCACCTTTTTTATATGAAAGTTTTATTTTATTTATTGTACTTTTTATTTCTATTGAGAAATTAGAAATTTGTAATGGATTTATTAATTTTTTGGAACTAACATAAGTTCTTAATTGAAATATTTCTCTATTTAAACTTTCATTTCTACTTAATAATTTATCATAATCTCTATTTGAATGTTCATATTTTTGTAATAGTTGATTATAATCATTTTTTAAATTTAAATTTTCTGATTTTAATTTAGAAATTTGTTTATTAATTTCATTTTTATTATTTAAATCTTTAAAATAATTTAATCTTGTTTCAGTTAATTTTTTATAGCTCTCATATTCTTTATTAAGAGAATTTAATTGTTTATTTAATAATTCTATTTTTTCTAAATAATGTGAATTATTATTTTTATTTTTTAAATCTTTATTATTAATAGTATTTGAATTATTATTACAATTAATAATATTTTTTAAATATTCATTTTCATCTTTTAATTCTTTCATCATTTTTTGATAATCTTCAATTTGAATTACAAGTTTACTAAATTTTTCCATTATTTTAATATAATCAGATCTTGTAACATCTTTATTATTAATATTTTCATCATTTAAATTTTTTTTATTATAAGATGAACTACTTTTAGATTTAAAAAACTCATGATTTGAAAAATCATGTATTGTATTAAAATTAGAATTATTTACATTGTTATTATGTAAATTATTACTCGATTCAACTCTAACTGGATTTTGATTAATATTATAAAGACTAATTGTATTCGTTAAAGTTTCTTTTAAATTTATATCTCTTTTTGAATTATTAAATGATATTTGACTATTACCTTCTGTTTTATAAAAAAAATTATTTAAATTGCTATTATTATTATTTCTAGAATATATATTAGTTATTTTTTTATTTTCTAATTCAAAATTTTTTTGAGGAAAATTCACATTATTATTTTGTATAAATCTATTTGTTGGTTTTGTTCTTTGGAATAATCTTCTTCTATATGAATTATTTGCTTCTATTGAAGTATTTCTTAATTCTTCTTTATTTTTATTTATATCAGTTTGTAAAATTTTATTTTTCATGTAATAATTGTTTGAATTTTGTTTAAAGAAACTCATAATTTCCACTAATTGAAAAATAAATTAAATTTAAAAAGAAATTAAATTAAATTTTAAATTTAAATAAAAACTCCTTTAATTTAATATCATAAAAATCAAAAATATAATTTATAATTTAATAAAAAAAAAAAAAAATTTAAATAACTCCGCGAGATTAAATATTAGTTTTTTATAAATAAATGATAATATCCTAAACTAGGATTTTTTCAAACTCCTTATTTTTTTTTATTTAAAACAACAGCTTGAGCAGCAGCTAATCTAGCAATAGGAATTCTGAAAGGTGAGCAAGAAACATAATCAAGACCAATTGAATCAGCATATTGAATTGATTTTGGATCACCACCATGCTCTCCACAGATACCACATCTAAGTGCAGGTCTAACACTTTTTCCTTTAGTAACAGCATTTTCAATTAATTTTCCAACACCTTTTGCATCAAGAACTGCAAATGGATCTGCATCAATAATTCCTTGTTTTCTATAAACATCATGATAGGAGAAATCATCTCTTGAAATACCAAATGTAGTTTGTGTTAAATCATTAGTACCGAATGAGAAGAAATGAGCATATTCTGCTAATTGATCAGCAACAAGTGATGCTCTTGGTAATTCAATCATAGTACCAAACATATATGGAATTTGTAAGTTATTTGCTTCTTCTAATTTTGCTTTTTCTTTATCAATAATGTCTTTCATTACTTGTAATTCTCTCTTTGACATTGCAAGAGGAATCATTATTTTTGGATATACTTTAACTCCTTTTTTAGCAACATTCATTGCAGCTGTTAAAATTGCTTTTGCTTGCATTTCTGTAATTTCTGGTCTTGAAATACCAAGTCTGCAACCTCTATCTCCAAGCATTGGGTTACTTTCTTTTAATCCTGCTGCTCTTTCTTTTATTTTTTCAGCTGGAACTCCAATATCTTTTGCAAGTGTTTCCATATCTTCATCTGTTTTTGGTAAGAATTCATGAAGTGGTGGATCAAGAAGACGAATTGTAACTGGTAATCCATCCATAATTGTGAAAAGATCTTCAAAATCTTTTGTTTGATATGGTAAAAGTTCATCAAGAGCTTTTTTCTTTTCTTCTGGAGTTTCAGCAACAATCATTTTTCTCATTGAAACAATTTTTTTTGGATCAAAGAACATATGTTCAGTTCTTACAAGACCAATACCTTCTGCTCCGAAGTCACGAGCTTGTTTAGCATCTCTAGGAGTTTCAGCATTTGCTTCAACTTCAAGATGTCTGATATCATCAGCCCATTTCATAACAGTTTCAAAATCTCCAGAAATACCTGGTTCAACAGTTGGTACTTGTCCTTTATATACTTCTCCAGTATCTCCTGAAATTGAAATCCAATCTCCTTCTTTAAGTTCATATTTATCACCGAATTTAACTGTTTTTTTATCAAAGTCAATAATCATATCACCAGCACCAGTAATACATGGAGCACCCATACCTCTTGCAACGACTGCAGCATGACTAGTCATACCTCCTCTTGCAGTAACAACACCTTTTGCAACATGCATTCCAGTAATATCATCAGGTGAAGTTTCTTCTCTTAAAAGAATAACTGGACCATCTTTACATTTAACACCTGCATCATGAGCATTGAATACAATTGTACCACAAGCAGCACCTGGAGAAGCTGGAAGACCTCTAATCATAACTTCTTTTGTTGCTTTAGGATCAATTTGTGGATGAAGTAATTGATTAATTGATTTAGCATCAATTAAAGTAAGTGCTTTTTCTTTATCAACAATTCCTTCTTTGACTAAATCGGCAGCAATTTTGACTGCAGCTTTAGCAGTTCTTTTACCACTTCTTTGTTGAAGTAAATATAATTTTCCATCTTGAACAGTGAATTCAATATCTTGCATATCTTTATAATGTTTTTCTAATTTATCTCTAATTTCATCTAATTGTTTATATAATGCAGGCATAGCTTCTTCCATACATGGTAAATCAGAATGTTGTGCAGCTTTACCTTCTTTTGAAATTTGTTGAGGGGTTCTAATACCAGCAACGACATCTTCACCTTGAGCATTAATTAAATATTCTCCATAGAAAATCTTATCTCCAGTAGCTGGATTTCTAGTGAAAGCAACACCAGTAGCAGATGTATCACCCATATTACCGAAGACCATAGATACAATATTAACAGCAGTACCCCAATTATGTGGAATATCATTTAAGTTTCTATAAGTAATGGCTCTTTCATTATTCCATGAACCAAAGACACCATGAATAGCAGCTTTAAGTTGTTCTTTAACATCTTGAATAAAATCTTTTCCAGTAGTGTCTTTAACCATTTTTTTATATTCAGTAATAACATCTTTTAACATATCAACTGTAAGTTCTTGATCAAGTTTAACTTTATTTTTTTCTTTAATTCCTGATAAAACTTTTTCAAAATTAGAATGTGGTACATGCATGCAAATATCACCAAACATTTGAAGGAATCTTCTATAAGAATCATAAGCAAATCTTTCATTACCACTTTTAGTAGCTAAACCTACAACAGTTTGATCATTTAATCCAAGATTAAGAATAGTATCCATCATACCAGGCATAGATACTCTAGCTCCAGATCTACAAGAGACTAAAAGTGGATCATTAACATCACCGAATTTCTTGTTATTATATTTTTCAATTTTTCCCATAGCTTCAAAGACTTGATCCCAAAGATCATCTGGATATTTATTTCCATGATCATAATAGTAATTACATACTTCAGTTGTGACTGTGAAACCTGGTGGAACTGGAATACCAATTTGAGTCATTTCAGCAAGACCTACTCCTTTACCTCCAAGAAGATTTCTCATTGTTGGATCTCCTTCTACTTCTCCATTACCATATGAATATACCCATTTATGTCTTCCTTCCTTTTCAATTTTATCAATTTCTCCAAGCATGGCACCGATCATTTTTTTAATATATATTTTTTTTTTTGGAAGGATTTATTATATATTTTTTTTTTAATATTTAATTTTTTTTTTTTGCTGGATGTATATTTTTTTTATTTGAATGTGAAGCGAGAGGAGTAATATAATTATTTTAAATTATTTTTCAGTAAATATATTTAAAAATGGGAAATAATAAATTTTTAATTTAAAATAAAGGTTTTTTCCTAAGTTTTGATAATTTCTATTTTGAAAAAAGTGTAAATTTTTTACAACATCTTTTTATTATGCAAAAAAAAACTTTAAAATATAAAAAAAATTATATATTTATTGTAATAAAATTATTTTAGATATTTTTATTGATTAAATGAAATTATTAATATATAATTGATTTTAATATGATTATATTTTGTTAAAATTCAAAAAAAGAAAGTACTCACATCTTTATTTGAATTCATTAAATTATTAATTAAAGTAAATTAATTTTTTTTTTATTTAATATTTAAAAAATCTAAAAAAAATAAAATGGATATATCATAAATAATTAAATTAAAATTTTTAAAAAATAATAATCCTTTTCATTATTCAAACCTTCATAAATAATGAAAGAATAACTTTAAGACATATATTTTTTCTGAATAAAATGACTATATCTAACTTTTAAAAATTAATTACATAAAAATTAAATATAATATTTATGTTTAAAAATCTAATATTATATTTAAAAAACTAATATTCCTTTATTCAAATTGCAGATTCACGATATAATTCACTAAACAAACCTTTTTTATTACTAAGTAAATTTTTAGGAGTATCAAATTCAATTAATTCTCCATAAGCCAAAACTAAAATTCTATCATAATTAATAATAGTTTTAATTCTATGAGCAATAGTAATAACTGTAGAATGTTTTAAAACTTTCTCAATTGATTTTTGTATTAAAGTCTCAGTTTTATAATCAATACTAGCAGTTGCTTCATCCATTAAAACAACTTTACTTTTTCTTAATAAAGCTCTAGCAATACAAATTAATTGTTTTTCTCCAATTGATAAATTTATTCCATCTTCAACAATTTTATAATTTAATGTCTTTTCTCTTAAAGCATCTTCTAAACCAACTTCAATCATAGCATTTTGAATTTCTAAATCAGAAAATTTTTTTCCAGGATCAATATTTTCTCTTAAAGTACCTTCAATTAAAGTTGGTTCTTGTGGAATTACAGTAATACTTTCTCTTAATTTTTCTAAATTAATTGTACTAATATCAACATCATCAATTGTAATTTTTCCTTCAGTAGCTTCTAATATTCTAAATAAACATAAACATAATGTTGATTTTCCACTTCCAGTTCTTCCAACAACTCCAATTTTTTCCATTGGTTTAATTTCAAAATTTAAATTTTTTAAAACTAAAGGAGTATTTGGTCTATATTTAACTGAATAATTTATAAAATTAACTTTTCCACTATGAATTACATCTTTTTCTCTTAATGATTTATCTTCAAATGGTGTTCCTTCTTGTACTATTTTTGTAAATGATTCACATCTTTCTACTGATGTTAATAATTTTTCTAATGTTGTAAATCTTTCCATTATATTATATAAATAGTCAATTAATTTCATTGAATATGTTAATAATAATCCAATTGCTTGACTTGAGAATTTATCTCTAAAGAATAAACTAAATGATAAAACGAAAAGTAATAAAATAAAAGATATTAAATCTAATCTAACACCAAACCAAGCATCACCACCTGCTTGAAATAATCTTACTTTGAAAAATGTATTAATTCTAGTATAAAATTTATTTCTGAAATTATCTTCAAAATCATATGCTCTAATAGTTGGAACACCAGGAATAGTTTCACTAAAAACACTAATCATTGGTGAACGAGTACCACCTTCTAATCTATTTAAATCTCTTCCACCATGTAAATAAAATTTAACAATTATAACTTCTAAAAACATTATTAATGGAATAATAATAAGAGAATAAATATTAAACCAACAACATACAACAAAACAACCAAATAATTGGAAAATTACTCTTAATGAAGCACTTGATACTGCATTTAATCTTGTTGAATTTTCTAAATCTTTACTTAATCTATTTAATATTTGACCTCTTGGAATTGTATCATGGAATAAATTTACAGGAGCTTTCATTAATTTTTCTAATAATTCATCATGCATTCTTATATTATATTTTATTTTACCCCATTGCATTAAACAAGCTCTCCATGCAATAAAAACAAATCCAGCAAGTGAAATTGAAGTATAAATAAATAAAAATCTATAATTTTCTTTTTTTTCTAAATGTTCTTGACTAGTCCAATATGTTAAGAAATAATCACCAACAATTTCAAATCCTTTCCAAGCAACATTTGTAAATATAGTATATACTAAATACATTATACCACCTGAGTAAAGGAAAAATACCATCCATGTATGGAAATTAATACCACCTTCTTTTTGTTCTTCATCTTTAGTAATTCTTATAACTTCTGTATCAGTAGTATCTAAAGAATTTGTTACTTTAGTTCTTGTACTTCCTTCATTATCTTCTCCACCATTTTCATTATCTTTTGTATTTTCAATATTTTTAGTAAATTCTTTAAAGAAACTTTGACTTTTTAATTGAGAAGAAGGACCAAACCAATTAATTTCACCATTTTTCATATAAATAATTCTATCCATATGAGAAATATATTGTAAAGCATGTGTTACAACAACAATAGTTTTCCCTTTTAAATAATCTAATATAACATTATTAAATATATTCATTCCAACATAAGCATCTAAAGCACTTAAAGGATCATCAAATAAAAATATATCAGCATCAGAATATAATGCTCTTGCAATAGCTAAACGAGCTTTTTGTCCTCCTGATAAATTTGCACCTCTTTCTCCAATTTCAGTCATATCACCTCCACTTAATAATTTAATATCTTGTCCTAATTCACATAAACTAATAATTTTATTATATTTTTCTTCATCCATTTCTTTAAAGAATAAAATATTATTTCTAACAGTATCATTTAATATCCATGGATTTTGTCTAACATAACCAATAATTCCTCCAGTTTTAATATTTTTATTTGGATATTTTGAATATACTGATAAATTATTTAAAATTGCATTTAATAAACATGATTTTCCTGAACCAACTTCACCAACAATTCCAATTAATTCTCCTTTTTGAATATTTAATTTTATATCTTTTAATAAAACAGTTGGTTCAATTGCATCTTCTTTTTCAATACCAAAATCAACATTATCAATTGAAATAGCTGTTTTAGTTGTAATTGGTAATTTTTCAACTTGAGAATTATCATTATCTTTTGTTCCTAAAAATCTTTCAATTCTTTTTAAACTTACAAAAGATTCAGTTAATCCTGTAATAAATTCAGGAATTAAATATAAAGGATCTGAAAGTGAATCAAAAATATAAATTGAAGTTAACATATTAGCAGTGTCCATTTGTTCATGGAATAAATTATATGTAATTATAGAAACTAATGATAATAAAATATATGCTCCCCAATAAATTAAATTTAAAACTATATCATAATTAACCATTGAAGTAAATAATCTCATTTCTTCTTTTCTCTTTTCACCAATTCTTTCAATAAATATTTTTTCCCAAGAATATAATTTAATTGTTTTAATAATATTAAATGTTTGAGCAGTAGTTTTCATTCTTTCATCTTTAGCTTCCATATATTCTTTTTGAATATCCATTCTTTTTTTTTGAATATAAGCATTAATAATAAGTAAAATAATCAAAACTACAAAACCAGAAATAAAAGCAGGTCCAAAATATTTAAACAACAAATAAATATAAAAAACTAATTGAAAAGGAACAATTAAAGTACTTGGACTATCAGTTAAAAACTCACAAAACTTTTCACTATCAATTTGTACAAAATTAACTAATTCTCCTTCACTAGTATTATTATTATATTGAGCAGCTTTTAAAACTTTATCATAAATTAAACTATCAAGTTGAACACTTGCTAAAGTACCAATATAATCAATCTGAAAATCACTTTTTCTAAAAAGGAAAATAATCATAAATTTAGCAGCTAACATAATAACAGTTAATTGACCTAAAGGAAGCATTGGCTCTTCACTTCCTTTTCCTTGAAAAACTAATAATATTTGTCTAAAAAAAGTAATAACAGATAAATCAAGAGTAGATTCAACAACAATTAAAAAACATATATAAATAATATTAGCTTTATTAGCTTGTACTACAGCTTTAAATAAACCATATTTTTCAGCAAATTGATATTTACCATACCATTTTGGTTTTAATTGATTTAAAAATTCTTTTGCATTTAATGATGCTGATATATTTCCTAAATCATGTGGTTTTATTGTTTTTTTTCTTGCTTTCCAAAGCGCAGCAAAAACCCAATGATAAAACATTGAAGAAAGACAATTTGCTGGATATACTATTTTTGTTTCTTTATAATCTGATATTTTTTCATAATTGTTTACTGATATTGATGAATAATTTGAATTTGGGGTTTCAATTTCCAATCTTTCTAATTTTACTTTCTCTTCTTTTCCTGATAGATTATCATCTAATAATGGCTCTAAGTTTATTGATGGTGATGTCAATAGTGACATTTTTATTTTGGAATAAAAGATGATTAATTGAAACAAAAAAAATAATAATTTTAATTATTTTTTTTTTTTGATATTTGTATTATTTTAAATTAATTATTGATAATTTTTTTTTATAAATTAATAATTATTCTTTATAAGAAATAATATTTTATTTTTTTATTTTAATATATTTAATAAATATATATGTTATAATTAATCAATAATTTTATTTTTTATTTGAATTACTATTTAATTTTAGAAAATGAAGAAAATTCACAAATTGAAATTATTTTAAAAAAATAAAAAAAGAACTTAAAAATAATGAATTTTTCTATTGAAAATTTTTTATATAATGTAAAAAGTTTTTTAATGTTATTGTATTATTATGTCCTGCTTTACATTCATAATTAATATATCCTAAACAATCTTTAGAATGAATAAATATTATTGATGGAATATTATTCCATTGAGGACTTCTTATTATTTGGCTTCTGAGGAAGGTTTTTGTTTTTTTTGTGATTTAATAGGTGATTTAATAGATGAATGACTGATTTAGATAATATATAATTTTAAAATTAATCTTATTTTATAAATTAAATAAATATAAATTTAAAATATTTTTGTATTATATATTTGAATTCTTTAATTTGGCAAATAAAAGAATTTCAAATTTTTTGAAATATAAAATTTTTTCAATTATTTAATTTTATTTTTACAAAGTAATTTTGAATACATTTCTTTTTAAATTTTATTTTAATTTTTGATTTATGAAATACGTTATAACAAAAATTAAGAAGAAAGTAATAAGATTGAAAAAAATATCATTTTTAACTTAACTATTAATTAAAAAATAAATGAATTCAGAATATAAATATTTAATAAAAAATAAAAATAAAAAATTATATTAAAAAGACAAATGATAGATATAATTAAAATAAATAATAATTAATAATGAGATTGAATTGTTGTAAAAATAACAAATTAAATTCAATTTTTATTTTTTTATAAATATTTAATGATTCAATTTAATTATTTTATTTATTTTGAATATTTTTTTATAAATCATCTTTCAATCATATAAAATAAAAAAATTAATTTATATATAGGACTAAAAATTAATTCATGTTTTCTATTTAATATAGCTTTTTGTTTTTTTTAATATTTGTTTTTTGAAATAATAGAATGATAATATTGAAAAATTATCAATAAATTAAAAAATTTACAAAACATTATAATTTAGCAAGAATGACTGTCATTTTGAAACTTATCATCAGTTAATTCAATAATTTCATATTCTTTTTTAATATTATAAATTGTTTGAGCAATATTATAAAAAGCCTCATTAATCCCTTTACCAGTTTTAGCACTAGTATTAAATATAGGAATATTTGAATGTGCTCTCATAAAATCATTTAAAGTCTCTTTATCAATTTTATTTTCTAAATCAATTTTATTTCCAATAATAATAATTGGTATATCTCTTTTACAATAAAATTTAATTGATTTTAACCAATAATCTAAATTATTAAATGAATCAATTGAAGTAGTATCATAAACTAAAATAACACCATCTGCTTTTCTATAATAATTAGCTGACAAAGCTCTTAATCTTTCTTGTCCACAAGTATCCCAAATTTTAATTGAACATACTTCTTCATTTATTTGTATATTTTTTGTATAAACTTCTATTCCAATTGTTGCTAAAGATGATTCTTCAAATTTTAAATCATTATAAACTCTCATTAATGATGTTTTTCCTACAGTACTTTCTCCTATTAATATTAATGATATTTTTTTAATATCTTGAAACTTATATGACATCTTTTTTTTAATTTTTGATTTTTTATAAAAAAATAATAATATTTTAAAATTTAAAATATGTATGATAATTCACTTCAAGTAATAACATATTTACCATTTCATTCAAAAAGTTTTTGGGATGATTTTTACAAGAAAAAAGGAAATGAAACAATTAATTGGTATTTTGATATAACAAAAATTGACTTTCCAGATTTTTCAGTAAAAAATTTATCTACAGAAGATGAAATATTATTAATAGGACCAGGAACAAGTTCTTTATTAGATTATCTTTATAGTAATAATTTTGAAAATATTTGTATATATGATTTTAGTACTGAATTAATAGAAATATTAAAAAAAAAATATAAAGAAACAAATTGGGAAATTGAAGAAAAAGATGTTACAATAATTGAAAAAACTGAAGGTGAATTATTTAATGTTATTATTGATAAAGGATGTATGGATTGTATTTTATCTGAGCCTAAAAATGGAGAAAATAAATTTGTTGATTGCTTAAATTATATTCTTTTTTCTTTAGTTGAAAATGGAACTTTTTATTATTTTTCTGATGGAAAAATTGAAGATAGAATAAATTTATTTTATCGAGTTCCTGGAATAAGATATAAAATAGAAACTATTGATATGAATATTATTTCTAAGGAAGAATTTAAAGATTTTAACCAAAATGATAATATTTTTTATTTGTATATAATTACAAAAAAGTAAAAATTTTTTTTCTTAAAAAATATAATAAATTTTATCTAAATAAAATATTATAAATCCCCTAAATACTGACTATCATATTCTTTATCATTTATTTCAATTAATATTTCAAATTTAATTATTATATTATTATTATCAATTTTTTCAATTATCCTATTATTATTGTTTAAGAAGAATTTATCAAATTTCTCTTTACCAATAATTAAAATAAACTTATCATAAATTTGAATATTATTAAAAATATATTCATTATTTTGTTGATTTTTTTTATTATATAAACCTGTAATTATTATAAATTCTTCAAATGAATTATTTTTAATATTAGTTGTAATTTTCTTAGTTGATATATCTCCTTCAGGATTAAATTCAATTGATACTATTTTTTCTGTTATATATATTTTATATTCTTTTATTATTTTAGTATTTTTCTCTCTATATTGTCCATTATAATAGTTCACTGAAATATTTTTAAATCTAATATGTAAGTTATTTAAATTTTTCTTATTATAGAACATTTTATTATTTTTTAATTCTAAATGTCTTCGAGTAAATAAATTTATATCATTTATTATACTACTATGTAGTAGATTATTTTCCATTACATTAAAGTATTTTATTATAAAATTTTGTAACAATTCTTGAAAATTGTTAAAAAAATTAATTTCTTTCCCCATTGAACTTTGTATTTGGAGTTTTATAAATTTAATTATTTCCTGATTATATGATTTAACTTCTGAAACATTATCATTCCCCAATATTAAATGTATTATAGTTTTATTCTTTATTTCTTCATAATAAAAATAATAATCTGTATTATTAATTTGTTGTGATTTTAAATTTTTTTTTTGAATAATCAATATTTTATTATAATAATTATTAATTTTTTCTAAACTATTTATCATATACAAATTATGAATAACAAGAAGTTTTGATTTAAAATTTTTTTCTATTTCTATTAATTTTTCGAGTTCATTATATCCTAAGATATTAATAACATAAATACAAGCATTAGATAATTGAAAAATATAATCTCTAATAAAAAGTTCATTTAATTTAGATGAAATATGACTTTCAATTTCTCTTTTTTCCTTTTCTTCATTACTTAAATTTTTATCAATCTTATTTATTTTCATTAAATGGTTATAAATTGGTAAATTAGTTGAAATTGTTTCAAAAATAACAAAACTATCTTTAAATATTTTAAAAGATAAACTAGGAATTAGGTTTCCTTTATAGGTTATATTTTTATTAATTAGTTTACTTAAAACAAAAGATTTTCCTGAATATTTATCTCCAAAAATTCCAATTAAATAATTTATTGATGAATCTTTTAAAAATTTCTCAAAATTCTTAGAACAATAATAATCCCAACCAACATCAAATAAATCAATTATTCTTGTTATTTGTACTATAAAATCATAATTTTCATTTGGTATATTGCCTTCATTTATATTTAAATCTATATTATAATTTGTTTGATTATTGTTATTTCCAGAATTCATATTATCATCTGTACTGTTTGTATTATTTTTTTCATCCTGAGATATATAAATAGTCTCTTCTTGCTTTATTTCAGATATTGTCTCTCTTATTGATAAATTTTTTTTAATTTTTTCTTTCAAAATTTTATTTTCATTCAGTAATAAATTATAATTTTGTTTAATTTTTGTAAAAAAATTGCTAATCTCATTAATAGATAAAAATTCAATATTTTCTATTTCCATAAATTAAATTAAAAAAAATAAATATAAACAATTGTAATAAATTTTGAAATGGATAATCAAACACAGGAAAATATTGAAAATATATTTATGAATATTCCATTAAATAATAGTGAAAAAGATGATAGTAATTCATCAAGTAATGAAAAAGAAAGAGAATTTAATGAAGAAGAAGGTGAAGAAGAAGAAGTAAAAGTAAATGAAGAAATAAAACAAACAAATATATTAAATAATAATGAAATAAATGATGAAAAAAAAGATAATAATATTGAAAAAGATAAAGATAAAAATGCAGAAAAAAAATATATAAATAATGAAAATGAATTAAAAGATATTCATAATTATAAAAATAATGAAAATAACATTGAAAATTATTTAGAAATTAAAAATGAAAAAAATATAAATGAAATAAATGAAAATGAAGAAATTAATTTTGAAAAAAATATAGAAATTAAAAATGAAAAAAATAATAATGAAATTTATAAAACTAATGAAAATAATTTTGAAAATCAA
>JAEEGK010002958.1_pt1 | contig 42478 bp, 38 predicted proteins | sample 8958771 | NCBI WGS metagenome assembly JAEEGK01 (sample SAMN16246547, study PRJNA631951) | gut metagenome | biome: gut microbiome; feature: rumen; material: SC-attached | host: Bos | place: Iran: Karaj | collected 2018-10
TAATACCTATGCAATTGTCAATGTTCGTGTTGGAGCCGGCGATCGGAGTCGAACCAACAACCTACTGATTACAAATCAGTTGCTCTGCCATTGAGCTACGCCGGCAGAAAAAATGGCGACCCGAAGGGGGCTCGAACCCCTGACCTCCAGCGTGACAGGCTGGCATTCTAACCAACTGAACTACCGGGCCACTCATTGGTGGGCCTTCAGGGACTTGAACCCCGGACCAATCGGTTATGAGCCGACCGCTCTGACCAACTGAGCTAAAGGCCCTTGTTCCCAGAAGGAAATGGTGATCCCGAGGAGATTCGAACTCCTGTAGCCGCCGTGAAAGGGCGGTGTCTTAACCACTTGACCACGGGACCACGCATCAAACCGTTTTGGTCGGGGTGAGAGGATTTGAACCTCCGGCCCCATGCTCCCAAAGCACGTGCGCTACCGGACTGCGCTACACCCCGAAATCCACACGAACTTCAAACGGCTTGATTAGAATACTACATCTCGAGCCAAATGTCAACAACTTTTTTTCAAAACTTCGGGATGATGCCGAAAAACTTTGCGACCGGCTCCAGAATATCGTTCAGCGCCTGGATTCCCTCGTTCAGCTTTTCAATATCGATGCTGCCGAGATTCTCCACCGCCGTCTTTGCGTTGGTCAGGATCTCGTCCAGCCCGCTCGTCGCCTCATAGACCTGGCCGAGCGTCTTTTCGCTGAGGTCCGCCACGGTCTGCAGCGATTTGCCGAGCGTCTCGAAATCGACCTTGCCGAGGTCCTCTGCCACGTCGTTCATCTGCCCGCCGGTCGTCTTGACGACCTCGGTGATCTCGTTGGCCTTTTCGGACACGTTTTTGATGTTGAGCACGACGATCGTCAGCAGCGCGATGCACACCGCAAGCGCAAGAACGGTCACAGCCAGCCGGATCCGGTTGATGCGAAGGTTCTTTTTCTCATACGCGTGCAGCTCCTCGATCGCCTTGGTGAACCGGTCGAGCGATTGGATTCCGGCATTCGGCGCCGGGGAGATCGGTTGATCCATGGGTTTTCCTCCTGTCCTGATGCTGTAGAAAAAGGGGGAACGCAGACGTTCCCCCTGTTCCTTATCCGAGATCCGCGCGGCGCTCGATCAGACGCTGAAGCATCTCCTTTGCCGCCTCGCACTTTCTGCGCTCCTCGTTGACGACCGCCTCCGGCGCGCGGGAAACGAACTTCTCGTTGCTGAGCTTGCCCACCGCACGGGCGACCTCGCCCTTCATGCGCTCGATCTCCTTGTCGATTCTTGCGCGCTCCTCGTCCAGATTGACCAGCGACGCAAGCGGAATGTACGCCTCCGCGCCGTCGCACACGAGGTGCACGTCGGTCTTCTGCACGTCGCCGCGCACATCCGTGATCTCGATGTGCTCCGCGCCGATCAGCTTCATCAGAAGCTTCTCGACCGATCCAAACGCCTTGGGATCGGGCACGACAAGCTTCGCCCGGATCTTCAGGCCCACCGGCACCTTGCGCTCGGCGCGGACGTTGCGGATCGCGCGCACCACGTCCTTGAGCGTTTCGGTCGCGGCCTCCTCGGCCTCAAACCGCAGCGCGTCCGCCGCCTTCGGCCATGCGCACAGCATGATCGTCTCCTCGTGGCCGGGCAGCCGCTGATACAGCTCCTCGGTGATGAACGGCATGAACGGGTGCAGAAGCTTCATCGACGTCGACAGCACGTACAGCAGCACCGACGACACACGCGCCTTCTCTTCGGCATCGTCGCTGTACAGCGAGGGCTTACTAAGCTCGATGTACCAGTCGCACAGCGTGCCCCAGATGAAGTCGTAGATCTTCTCCGCCGCGAGGTTCAGCTCGTATGCTTCGAGGTTCGCGGTGACGTCGCGGATCGTGCGGTCAAGCTGCGCAAGGATCCACTTGTCGACGATCGACAGCTTCGTTTCGTCGAAGTCCGGCGTCGTGTTTTCGTCGATGTTCATCAGCACGAAGCGCGCCGCGTTGTAGACCTTGTTGCAGAAATTGCGCGCCGCCTCGACCTTTTCGGTATAGAAGCGCATATCGTTGCCCGCGGCGTTGCCCGTGACGAGCGAGAAGCGCAGCGAGTCCGCGCCGTACTTCTCGATGATGTCGAGCGGGTCGATGCCGTTGCCTAAAGATTTGCTCATCTTGCGGCCGAGCCCGTCGCGCACGAGTCCGTGCACGTAGACGGTCTTGAACGGCTCCTCCTTCATGACCTCCGCCGCGAACGTGATCATGCGGGAGATCCAGAACGTGATGATGTCGTAGCCGGTCACAAGCGTGTCGGTCGGATAGAAGTACTTGAGCTCCTCCGTCTGTTCCGGCCAGCCGAGCGTGGAGAACGGCCACAGTCCCGACGAGAACCAGGTGTCCAGCACGTCCTCATCCTGCCGCAGTGCGCCGCCGCACTTCGGGCACTTTTTCGGTGCGGTCTCCTCGCAGAAGACGCCGCCGCAGTCGTCGCAGTAGTACACCGGGATGCGGTGGCCCCACCACAGCTGCCGCGAAATGCACCAGTCGCGGATGTTCTCCATCCAGTGATAGAAGTTCTTGTCGAACCGTTCCGGCACGAACTTCACTTTTCCGGAGCGCACCATGTCGATCGCGGGACCGGCCAAAGGCTTCATGTCCACGAACCATTGTTTGGACACGATCGTTTCGATCGTGGTATGGCAGCGGTAGCAGGTGCCGACGTTGTGCGTGTAGTCCTCGATCTTCACAAGGTTGCCGCTTGCTTCGAGGTCCTTCACGATGTTCTTGCGGCACTCGAAACGATCCTGTCCGCAGTATTTCCCGCCTTCCTCGTTGATATGCCCGTCGTCGGTGAACACGCGCAGCACGGGCAGGTTGTGACGCTTGCCGACCTCAAAGTCGTTCGGGTCGTGCGCGGGCGTGATCTTCACGGCGCCGGTGCCGAACTCCATCTCGCAGTATTCGTCGCCGACGACCGGGATCTCGCGGTTCACGATCGGCAGGATGACCGTCTTGCCGACGATGTCCTTGTAGCGCGGATCCTCCGGATGCACCGCGATGCCGGTGTCGCCCAGCATCGTCTCGGGACGCGTGGTCGCGACCGTGATCGAATACGATTTGTCCGGCGCGTCGTAGCGCACGTACCAGAGATGGCTGTCCTGCGATTCGTACTCGACCTCGGCATCGGACAGTGCGGTCTTGCAGTCCGGGCACCAGTTGATGATGCGGTTGCCGCGGTAGATCAGACCCTTGTCATACAGGTTCTTGAACACGCGGACCACGGCGCGGTTGCAGCCGTCGTCCATCGTGAAGCGTTCGCGCTCCCAGTCGCAGGACGAACCCATCTTGCGAAGCTGGCGTACGATCGTTCCGCCGTATTCGGCGCGCCATTCCCATGCGCGCTTTAGGAACGCCTCGCGGCCGATGTCCTTCTTGGTGACGCCCTCCTTGGCGAGCGTTTCGACGATCTTGACCTCGGTTGCGATCGACGCGTGGTCCGTACCCGGCAGCCACAGCGTTTCAAAGCCCTGCATGCGCTTGAAGCGGATGATCGTGTCCTGCAGGGTGTTGTCCAGCGCGTGACCCATGTGCAGCTTGCCCGTGATGTTGGGCGGCGGGATCACGATCGTGAACGGCGTTTTGTCGGGATTCGGCGCGGCGTGGAAATAGCCGTTCCGTTCCCATTTCTCGTACCACGCATGCTCGGTGCTAGCGGGGTCGTAGGTTTTCGGCATTTCGGGATTCATTGCTTCCCCTCCTTCAAAGAAATACGCCCACTCCGTCAAAGGACGAAGTGAGCGTTCGCGGTACCACCTTTGTTAAACGGACGAATCCGTTTCTCTCTTGGCCGATAACGGGGCGTATCCGGACGCGGTTACTCTATTCGCCGCGTCGGCTCAAAAGCGACCTTCCGCGCGCTTGTTCCGACCGTTCTTCCAGCCATGGAACGGATCTCTGACGGCAAATGCGCGTACTCCTCTTTTTCAAAGCCTTTTACGTGATTCTACCACATTTTTCGCGCTTGTCAAGCGTTTTATTACCGGTTGGCCCAGTTCTCCATGCGCTCGTTCAGAAGGTCGAAATAGCCGGGACCCCAGTGCAGGTATTCGGTGAAGAAGTCGACCAGATCGCCGTCGCTCAGACGGTTCGTCATGTCGTACAGCTCGCAGAAGCCGCCTGTGTATTTGAAGAAATAGATCGGCATGTCGATGCACAGATCGTACCAGTCCTGCGCGTAGGTGCCGAGTCCCCAGGTGTTCAGATACGCCTCGAGGTCCTTGACCGTCGCGCCCTGGCCGTTGACCTTGAGCGAGCAGATCGTGACGAGGATGTTGCCGAAGTACTCGTTCAAAAACGTCGCGATCGAGAGGTCTGTGCCGTACTTCTCATTGATCTGTGCGATGTTCCATTCCGCATTCGTCGACCACGATTCCGCATAGCCGTTCGTCTCGATGATGCACAAAAACTTCGGGATCGTGCCGAGGTTGTACTGGTAGGTGAACTGGTACATATGCCCCGGGAAGCCCTCATGCGCGAGCGTAGACATGCTGTAGTGCTCCTGATCCTTCGGGTTTGTCAGGATGATGTTGTCGCGATAGCCATCCAGCGCCGGCGTCATATACGCCGCGGGGCTGAAGCTGTCCTGCAGCTCCTCCGGCACCTCGACATAGGTCACCTCAACGTCCGGCATCGGCGGTACGATCTGCGGCATCAGCGTCTTCAGGTACGCCTCGTCGCTCTCGAGCGAGCCGGTGGTGATCATCTTTTCCTCCATCAGCTCGTCGTAGCAGTTCCATGCCGCGGTCATGAAGATCAGATAGATCTCGGAATTGCAGCGTTCGAGGAAATCGATCTCCTCCTCCACGGTGCGGTTGTTCGACGCCTCCGCCTTCATCTTCCAGCAATAATAGTCGTACGCGTCGCCGCCCTGCTCATATGCGCCCTGCCGCGCGCGGCAGTACGGGCGCAGCTCTTCGAGCCCGTCATGCAGAAGCTGATATGCTTCGACCCAAGCGGTCCTTACCAGCTCGTCGTTCTGCGCGATATACGCCTCACGCTGTTCGTCGGTGAGAAAGTCCAGCTTCTCCATCGCCTCGCGGAACGTGCCGTGCAGATAGCTCGTCTCGCCGCTCTCCGCCACGGTCTTCAGATCGCCCAGAATGACGTCGAGCATCTTCTCGGTCATGAACAGACCGCGCTCTGCACGCACCTGCTCAAACGCGAGCACCTGACCGTAATAGCGCGGCATGTCGGCCATCAGCGTCATGTAGTTCTGGATGTCCTTCTCGTCGCGGAACGAATACAGGCCGAAGAACAGCGGCATGTTCATGTGCAGACCGACGTATTCGTCGAGCGGCTCATAGCAGTAGAACCAGTCCTTCGACTCGATCTCCATGTCGAAATAGCGGCAGTAGACGTCGTATGCATACTGCAGCTCGTCGGACAGCAGCGAGCGGTCGATCGCATTCAGCTGTTCGCGATACTTCACGCACTGATCGACCCACTGGTTGTTGGCCTCCTCGGTGAACTCGCCGAGCGTCACCGGCACGGTCGATTCGTCGATGCCGAATGCCTCCGGATCGACGCACCATTGATCGAGCGCCGTGATCTCACCGGTCACGTTGTCAAAAAACAGCTCCTCGTCAAGCGCCCAGAACTTCGCTTCCTCCGTCTTCTGATCCGACGTCAGCGCGGGTTTCGGCGTCGATGCGGGCTTGCTGGTCGGTTTGGCCGTCGCTTCGGCGATCGGCGTCGCAACGGGCGCATCGGTCGGCAGGGTCGCCTGCTTGCGCTTGGTGCAGCCGAACATGCCGAGCAGCAGAATGGCTGCAAGCAAAAATGCAAGGATCCGTTTGGTGTGGTTCATTCTGTCAGTCTCCTTCCGTCAGTTGAAAAGTTCCTCCGGCACGCTGCCGCCGAGCCGTTTGAGCGCGGTCAGAAAGTCCTCGGGCAGCGGTGCGGTAAAGGTCATGGGTTCACCCGTTTTCGGGTGTGTGAAGGTCAGCCGGAAGCCGTGCAGCGCCTGTCCGTTCAGTCCCAGCTTCGGCGCGGACGAGCCGTATACCTCGTCGCCCAGGATCGGGTGCTTAAGGTACGCCATATGCACGCGGATCTGGTGCGTGCGCCCCGTCTCCAGCTTGACAAACAGCAGCGTTTCCGTGCCGAAGCGTTCCAGCACGCGCCAGTGCGTAACGGCGTTTCGCCCGTCGGGCGTGACGGCCATGCGCTTGCGGTCGGTCTTGTGCCGTCCGATCGGCGCGTCGACCGTGCCGCTGTCCTCCTTTAGGTTTCCGTGCACAAGGCACAGATATTCGCGGTGCGCGGTATGCAGGGCAAACTGCCGCGCAAGCGCCTCGTGCGCCGCGTCGTTCTTCGCAACGACCAGCAGTCCGCTTGTGAACCGGTCGATCCGGTGCACGATGCCCGGCCGCGTCGCGCCGCCCGCCTGCGACAGCGACTGAAAATGATACAGCAGCGCGTTGACGAGCGTGCCCGTCTCGCTGCCCGGCGCGGGATGCACGACCATGCCCTTCGGCTTGTTGATCACGGCAACGTCCGCGTCCTCATACACGATGTCGAGCGGAATGTCCTCCGGCACCGGCAGCGCGTCGGGCGTCGGCGTGTCGTCGGTCACGCGGATCGCGTCGCCGGGCTTCACTGCCGCGTTCGGCTTGCATGGCTTGCCGTTCTGCGTGACCGCGCCGGCCTTGATGAGCTTTTGCAGCTTTGCGCGCGAAAACGCCGTGACGGACGCGAGATACGCGTCAATCCTCGCCGCTTCCGTCTCCGCTATCAGCAGCGTCGTCTCCGTCGCCATCCTGTTCCTCCGTCTCTACTGCTTCGGATTCCTCTTCCTCGTCCTCGGGGATCCGCTCCTCAAAGCGGGACAGCTTGTTCTTCTTCCGTTCCTTGCGAAGCCGCTCCGCCTCCTCGCGCGAGGGCAGCCGGAACAGCACGCGGTACGCGTCCTCGAAGCACTCGAACACACCGTTCTTTTTGAAGAACGCCTCGAAGATCAGCAGCGCGATCGCAATGCAGATCGCGGAGTCCGCGATGTTGAACACCGGGAAGTCGATGAACTTCGTGCAGATCAGATCGCGCACGTACCCGAACGCGATGCGGTCGTAAAGGTTTCCGATCGAGCCGCCGATCAACAGCGCGATGATGACCTTGCTCAGTTTCGGCAGCGTCTTATGTGAGCGCACCGTAAAGAAGATCAGCAGGAACACGAACACCGCGGACAGCGCAAGCAGCGCACGGCCGGCCCACGGATTGCCGCTGCCGAGCCCCCACAGCGCCGCGTCGTTCGGCGTAAAGCTCAAAACGATGAAGGTCCCGTTCTGCGGGATCGCATTGAGCTCCGCAACAGCGCTCTGTCCCAAAAAGGTACGCAGCGCGGAAAGGTCATAAAACGAGCCGGTATAGCCCAGCGTCCCCGCGACGTGCGCATACATGATCCAATACTTACTGAACTGGTCAACCGCCAGCACCAAAAACGCGATCCAGAAAATCAGCATTCAGTCCTCCGTAATCTTCAGCTCCTCCGGATAGAGGGTCTCGTAGTTCTCCTGTGCGCGGAACACGCGATCCACGTAGTTTCGCGTCTCCTCAAACGGAATATAGGCGATGCGGCCGCGGCTATCCAGCCCGTATTCCGAAAGCCATTGCGCCGCCCGGTGCGGTCCCGCGTTGTACGCGGCGAGCGTGACCGCCTTGTTCTGATCAAAGCGGTTCATCTGCTGCCGGAGATAGAAGCAGCCGTAGCGGATCGAGGTCTCCGGATCGAACAGCCGGTCGACGTCGAACGGTTCGCCGAGCGCCTTGGCGATCTCCTCCCCGGTCTCGGGCATGATCTGCATCAGTCCCCGCGCGCCGACGCGGCTCACGGCGTCGGCCTTGAACTTGCTCTCGGTGTGGATCACGCCCGCAACGAACGACGGCTCAAGGTCGTATTCCGCACTGTATTGTCTGATCAGGTCGGTATACTTCAGCATGAAGCGCGACCGCATGATTCCGGGCAGGATCCAGAACACCGCGAGCGACGCTACGATCAGACAGACCGCGACCATGGACAGCACGATCAGCGTCGTCTTCTGCTTTTTCGTCATGCGCGGTTTTTCCGCCGCTTCGTTCATTGCAGCTCCTCCCGTATCCGTTCGATCAGCGCGTCCGCCTCCGCAGCAAACGCGTCGATCGTCCCCTCGTTTGTCAGCGTGTACGTCGCAAGCGCCGCACGCGTTTCGTCGGTAATCTGCGCCCGCATGCGCGCGCGCACCTGTTCCTCGTTCGCGCCGTCGCGCCGCATGACGCGCGCAACGCGGATCTCCTCGCTGCACAGCACCGCCACGGTACAGGCGCAGAACGCGTCCGCGCCGCTTTCAAACAGCAGCGGCACGTCCCACACCGCAAGCGGCGCATCGCTTTGCTCGCTCGACCGCAGCAATTCGGAGATCACAAACGGGTGGATGATCCCGTTCAGCGCGTCCCGCAAGCGCGGATCGGCAAACACGCGCGACGCGATATAGGCGCGATCCGCCGTGCCGTCGGGCCGGACGGCGTCCGGTCCGAACAAACCGATTGCCTCGTCAAAGCAGGCCGAGCCCGGCAGAAGCGCGGTCCTGGAGATCGCGTCCGCGTCGAACACGGGGATCCCGTACAGGCGGAAGCGGTCCGCAAGCGTGCTCTTTCCGGAGCCGATGCCGCCGGTGATGCCGATGATGCGCGTCATTTTGTTTCGTACCAGCTTTCTCCGCATTTTGCCTCGGCGATCAGTTTGACCGACAGCGCCGCAACGCTTTCCATCGTCTCCTGCACAAGCCGCATGACGGCCTCGGCCTCGTCGCGCGGGGCGTCGATGATCAGCTCGTCGTGGATCTGCAGCACCAGCCGCGCCTTGTATCCGCCGTCCTTCAGCGCGCGGTCGACGCGGACCATCGCGATCTTGATGACGTCCGCCGCCGTGCCCTGGATCGGCATGTTCATGGCGACGCGTTCGCCGAACTGCCGCACGTTGTAGTTGCTTGCCGAAAGCTCGGGAAGCGGGCGGCGGCGGCCGAACAGCGTTTCCGCATACCCGTTTTCCTTTGCGCGCGCCACGCTGTCACGGAGGTACGCCTGCACCTTCGGATAGCGCTCGAAATAGCGCCTGATATAGCCCGCGGCGGTCGGCACGGATACGCCGATGTTCTTTGCAAGACCGAAGTCCGAAATGCCGTACACGATGCCGAAGTTGACCGCCTTCGCCGCGCTGCGCTGCTCGCCGGTGACGGACGCAAGCGGCACATGAAAGACCTCCGCCGCCGTGCGGGCGTGGATGTCCTCGCCGTGGTTGAACGCGGCGATGAAGCTTTCGTCGCCGCTGATGTGCGCAAGGAGCCGAAGCTCGATCTGCGAATAGTCCGCGCCGACCAGCACGTTCCCCTCTCTGGGGACGAACGCCTTGCGGATCTCGCGGCCCTCGGGCGTACGCACCGGAATGTTCTGCAGGTTCGGCTCCATGCTCGAGATGCGGCCGGTCGCCGTTACGCACTGCATGAAGCGCGAATGGATGCGCCCGTTCGGATCGCGCTGCTTCAGAAGTCCGTCGATGAACGTGCTGTCCAGCTTGGTGAGGAAGCGATAGGTCAGCACCTCGTTCACGATCGGATGCAGTGGCGCGATCGCCTCCAGCGTGTCCGCGTCGGTCGAGAAGCCGGTCTTGGTCTTTTTGCCGGACGGCAGGCCCAGCTTTTCATACAGGATATGGCCGAGCTGCTTGGTGGACAGAATGTTGAACCGCTCCCCCGCGAGCTCGTAAATGCTCGCCTCGGCCGCCGCAATGCGCTCCGCAAAGCGGTCGTGCAGCGCATGCAGCACGGTCTCGTCGGTCATGAACCCGATTTGCTCCATGCCGTACAGCACGGAAAGAAGCGGGCGCTCGACGTCGCTTTCCAGCGAACGAAGCCCGTTCTCCTCAAGCGCGCGGGTCATGCGCGGATACAGCATAAAGAGATACGCGGGGCTCGGCTTTTCGACCTTCAGCCACGCGCGGCACAGCGCGTCAAATCCGTCGACCGGGCGGTTGCTCTGCAGAAGATAATCGGACAGCATCGCGTCAAACCGCAGATCGGGCAGCCGTTCCGGGTCGAAACCGCAGCGGTGGTACACCGTCTTTGCGTCGAACGCCAGCAGCGGCTTGTTCGTTTCGAGCAGGAATGCGCCGAGCATGCGATACGCCGCATCCTCGTCCATGCACGCGTCGAACAGCGTTTCGCCCGCGGTCAGCACGTATTCGCACTGCGCGCCGCCCGCAAACGCCAGCGACGGAAACGCGGTGACCGCGATCGCGTCGGCCGGTTTCAGCGCGTCGAGCGCCGCCCGCATCTGCGCTTCATCGGTGACCGCAACGGTCTTCGGCGCGGGGACCGCTTCGTCCTGTACGGGCGCTTCTCCGCCGGGCAGTCGGTCCGCGACGGAATTGAGCTCCAGCTCGTAGAGCCGCTGCTTTGCGTCGCCGGTCCCTGCAAAATCGAATGCGCAGTCGTCAAGCGTTTCGGCGATCGGCGCGTCGGTCGCAATCGTGCCGAGCCAGTAGGAGAAGCGCGCGTTTTCGGCTTCGTTCACAAGCTTTTCGCCGAGCTTGCCCTTGACCTCGCCCGCATGCGACAGCACGCCCTCGAGATCGCCGTATGTATTCAGCAGCTTCAGCGCCGTCTTTTCGCCGACGCCCGATACGCCCGGAATGTGGTCCGAGCTGTCGCCCATCAGCGCTTTGAGGTCGCGCATGCGGTCCGGCGAAAGGCCGTACTTTTCCATGAGCGCGGCGGCGTCGACGATCGAATTGTCCTTGGTGTAATAGATGCGGGTGCGATCGGTGATCAGCTGGAACGAATCGCGGTCGCCGGTGGCGATCAGCGTGTCCATGCCCGCCGCTTCGGCGCGGCGCGCAAACGTGCCGAGGATGTCGTCGCCCTCATAGCGCGGACACTCGATCACCGCAATGTGCATGCGCCTTAAGAGCTCGCGCACGACGGGCATCTGTTTTTTCAGATCCTCGTCCGCGGGCTTTCTGCCGAGCTTGTAGTCCGGATAGCGCTCATGCCGGAACGTCGGCTGATGCACATCGAACGCGACGAGCACGTGGCTGGGCTCCTGCTTCAACAGTTCCAGCAGCTTTGTGAAAAACCCCTTCAGCGCGCCGGTCGGAAACCCGTCGCGCGTGGTGAGGTTGACTTTATAGAATGCGTGGTAGGCCTGAAACAGCAGGCTGTTTCCGTCGATCGCCAGCAGCAGTCGATCCATAGCTCCCTTTCCGGAAAACGGCGCACGTCGTCCGCGCGCCGTCCCCTGTTCTGTCGGTTATCCGTGTTATGCGCGAACGACGTCGTACACCATCGGACGGTATGCCGGCTTTGCATCGGCATACTCGAACGCGCTGTGGAACATGTTGAGCGCGGAATCGAGCTTGCTCTCGTCGTTGACGTACATGACGCACAGCGGTTCGTCGGCGCGGATGAAATCACCGAGCCGTTTTTTCATAACAAGCCCGACCGCCGGGTCGATGCTCTCCTCCTTGGTCGCTCTGCCCGCGCCGAGGATCTGCGCCGCGGTGCCGATGCGCTCCGCGTTCATCGAGGTGATGAAGCCCGCGCGCTTCGGATAGACGTTCACGATCTTCTTAACCCGGCACAGCTCGTCGATGCGCTCGAGCGAGATGTAAGACGGATCGCCGCCCTCCGCCGCGATCATCTGACGGAGCTTCTCAAGACCCTTGCCGCTGTGCAGCGCGGATTCCAGCTTTTCGCGCGCTTCGACCTCGGTGTCCGCAAGCTTGGACAGGCGCATCATATGAACGCCGAGCAGCATACAGACCTCGTAAAGCGGATCGCCCGCCGGGATCTTGCCGGACAGCAGCTCCACCGCTTCGCGCACCTCGAGCGCGTTGCCGACGGCGAGGCCCAGCGGCTGATTCATGTCGGTGATGACCGCGACGCATTCGCGCCCGACCAGCTTGCCGATCGACACCATCAGGTGCGCCAGCGTTTCGGCCTCGTCCACGGTCTGCATGAACGCGCCGGTGCCGGTCTTGACGTCGAGCACGATCGCGTCCGTGCCCGCAGCGAGCTTCTTGGACATGATGCTCGACGCGATCAGCGGGATGCTGCGCACGGTCGCGGTGACGTCGCGCAGCGCGTACATCTTTTTGTCAGCAGGAACCAGGTTCCCGGTCTGGCCGATGACCGCGACGCCGATGTCGTTCACGATCTCCTTGAACCGGTCCATCGGCTGCTCGATGCATACGCCGGGGATGGATTCAAGCTTGTCGAGCGTGCCGCCGGTATGACCGAGGCCGCGGCCGCTCATCTTGGCGACCGTACCGCCGCATGCCGCAACGAGCGGCGCAATGACGAGCGTGGTCGTGTCGCCGACGCCGCCGGTGGAATGCTTGTCGACCTTGACGCCGCGAAGCGCGCTCAGATCGACCACGTCGCCGGAATGCATCATCGCCATCGTCAGATCCGCGGTCTCGCGGTCGGTCATGCCGTTGAACACGACCGCCATCTGGAACGCCGCCATCTGGTAGTCCGGTACGGTACCGTCCGTGAAGCCGTTGACGATGTAACGGATCTCGTCGCCGGAAAGCGTCTCGCCGTTCACCTTTTTCTCGATCAGATCAACCATGCGCATGCGAAAGTACCTCCTGTAAAAAATGGATAGAATATTATATCACGATCCGGACGGATTGGCAACGTCTTTTCCGATCCGGGGCAAAACCGAACGAAGGAAGCGATCCGGCTGTTCCTCCCCATCCGACAGGCAGACCGGCGCGTTCTTCAGGCGCACGTCCGCGCTTCGGAACACGTCCGGCCGGTTGGTCACGACGCAGTCCGCCGCCGCTGCCGCGTCGAACAGTCCGATGCGCCTGAGGATGCGGTCCGCATCGCCGTACAGCGGCACAAGCTCGGTTTCGGAAAGCCGTTCGTCCGTCCCCGCGTCCGCCGGTTCGTCGGACGCAAGCCAGATGCGGCGCAGTCCGAGATCCAGCGTCTTTCGGATCAGCGGTCCCGCCGTCACGTTGCCGGTTTCGATCACGGCGATCGACCCCGGGATCACGCCGAGCGTCGCTTTGACGCCGTCGCACGCAACCGTTTCCGCACGTCCGCCGCACGCGCACAGCAGCGCGCGCACCGTGCCCTTTCCGCCGAATGCAAGCGGCATCCGGCGCACACGAAATCCCGCGTCGGCCGTGAGTGTGCCGAGCGTGCGCGTCAGACCCTCCGCGTCGCCGGTTTCGGAGGCCAGCGCAAGCAGTACGGTCAGGCCCTCGCAGCGCTGCATCGGCGCGACGGGGCCGGCCGGTAAAAATTCAGCCGCTTCTTCGGCATGGATCGCGCCGGTCTCGTCGATGCGGGCGAGCACCGGATACGGACCGAAGGCCTCCAGATAGTTTGCCTGCACAAGCGGGCGGCAGAGACACAGCCGCGCAAGAAGCCGGTCCAGCGCGTGCATCGTCTTGCCCGCGGCGCGCGACTGCTTGATGCCGACATAGCAGACGATACAGGTGTACACCGGGCTTTGCGACACGGGATCGAACGGCTCGCACGCCTCGAAGAGTTCCGTGCCGTTCGGATCGGACGCGTAGATCGCGGACAGCGCGATTTGCCAGCAGGCCCGCTTCGTTTCGTCGGAAAAGTCCGCGACCGGAAAGCGCATCCCGATCGGAAACCAGTGCCAGATCATGCTTCCTCCTCCGTTTCCAGGGCCGAAAGCGCGCGTTCCGCGTCCTCCAGCCGATCATACAGGTTCCCTTCCTCCGTCTCCAGCGCGGAGACGGTCTCGTAAAGCCGCTGCATCGCGCGATAGTCGTTTCCGGTCTGCGCCAATAGCAGCGCCGCCTCGGCCTCGCGCTTTTTCGTTTCGTTTTCGGCGATCAGCCGTTCGATGCGGGAAACCTCCTGCCGCGCCTTCACGCGAAGCTGTTTCTGCTCCTTCTTGCGCAGGTACGCGTTGTCCGCCTCCGGCTTTTCCTTCGGCTTCGGCTTTTCGGCGCTTCGCGCATACAGCGTTTCAAACAGGTCGTCGTTCTCATCGCGCTGCTCGACAAATCCCTCCGGCGTCATCAGGATCACGCGGTCCGCCAGCCGTTCGACCATGTAGCGGTCGTGCGTGACGATCAGCACCGTGCCGGTGAACTGCTCGAGCGCAGATTCCAGCATTTCGGCGGAGGCGATGTCCAGATGGTTCGTCGGCTCGTCCAAAAGCAGCACGTTCGCGCCGGACAGCACGAGCTTCAACAGCCGGATGCGCGCCTTTTCGCCGCCGGACAGCGTGCCGATGCGCTTGTCAATGTCGTCGTTTTTGAACAGGAACATGCCGAGCCAGCCGCGCAGCCGGTTGTATTCCATGTGCGGGAACGTGTCGTACAGCTCGCCGATCGCGCTCTTCTCGTCATGCAGGTCATAGGTGTTCTGCGCGTAGTAGCCGAGCCGCACGCCGGCGCCGAGCTTATACGTTCCCTCGGTCGGGCGCTCCTGTCCCGTAAGGATCTTCAGAAGCGTCGTCTTGCCGCAGCCGTTTGCGCCGATCAGGCAGACGCACTGCCCCGCGCGGATCATGCAGTCGAGGTGCGAGAAGATGCGGTGTTCCCCGAACGCCATGCCGAGGTCCTTGAGCTCGATCACCTCATTGCCGGTCGGCGCGGGCGTCGGGAAACGGAAGGCAAAGGATTTTTCGTCGCGCTCCGGCTCGACCATATCCTCTTTGATGCGGTCGATCTGATGCTGCTTGGACGCGATCGTGATGTAGTTGCGCTCCTGATTCCAGCGCTTCTGCTGTTCGATGATGCCCTCGATGCGGCGGATCTCCTTCTGCTTGCGCAGATAGATCCGCTTCATGAGCTCGCGTTCGGTCATTTTGAGCTCCATATAGCGCGTATAGTTGCCGTCCGTACCGCGGATACGGCCGTGCTGCAGCTCCAGCATGCGCGTGACCGTGTCGTCCAGAAACGCGCGGTCGTGCGAGACGACCAGCACCGCGCCCTTGAACTGTCGGAGATACTCGGTCAGCCAGCGGATCGCCGCAACGTCGAGGTTGTTGGTCGGCTCGTCTAAAAGAAGCAGATCGGCCTTGGACAGGATCGCGCGGGCAAGCATCGCCTTGCTGATCTGACCGCCGGAAAACGACGTGACGGAGCGGGAAAGATCCTCCTCCGAAAAGCCGAGTCCCAAAAGCGCCGAGCGCGTGATCGCGCGATACGTCGCTCCGCCCTCGCGCGAAAGCGTATCCACCACGACCGCCTGCCGCTTGATCAGACGATCGCGCTCGCCCTCGCCGCGTTCGAGCTTCTCCGCGATGCGGGCTTCCTCCGCCTCCAGATCAAGGAGCGGCCGGAACGCTTCGAGCGTGAAGCGGTACAGATCGACGTCAGAGGAAAGCGCCGGGATCTGCTCGACATACGAAAGCTTCGTTCCCTGCGGCATGCCGAACGTGCCGCCGTCGAACGGTTCCTTTCCCATCAGGATCCGCATCAGCGTCGTTTTGCCGGTTCCGTTCACGCCGATGAGCCCCACGCGTTCGCCCGGACGGATCTCAAAGGACACGTCCGAAAACAGCGTACGGTCGGCAAAGGACTTTTTCAGATTTTCTACGCTCAATACTGCCATTGCTTCATCTGCCGTAAAAACATATTTTCAATTATATTGTATCATATCTTTCGTCTTTTGGAAATCATTTATAAAAATTTCAATTTTTTGTTGCATCTTCGTTGCATCCGGTATGGTATAATACACGCGAAAGGAGTCGAACGATGGACAAAGAGGTCAAACTGCTTCCGGGCAAAAAGAAACGGTCCCTGCCGGCCGCGCTGCGCGTTGCGATCGCGTTTGTGATCGCCATGACGCTCTGCGGGCTCGGGCTGTTCTTCCTGCTGCGCGACCGTTCGATCTCCCCCTTCCCGGCGGCCAACGCGGAATCGGAGTACCTGACCGCCAAGGAGGACTCGGTCCTTGCCCGCGGCGCGACGCCGTCGCCCGTTCCGGCAACGCTTGCGCCGACGCCCGTGCCGACGCCCGCGCCCACCGAAAACCGCATCGAGATCTCCCGCTACTCCACCCTGCAGCAAAACGACGACAACGCCGCCGTTTCCGCGCTGCAGCAGCGCCTGATGGACCTCGGCTATATGGAGGCCGACGAGCCCGGCACGCTGTACAACGAATCCACGAAGAACGCCGTAACGCTGTTCCAGCGCGCGACCGACGCCGAACAGACGGGCGTCGCCTCCGCTGCGCTGCAGGAGGTGCTCTTCTCCGACAACGCCCAGGAATACCGGATCAAGCTGAACGACAGCGGCGCGGACGTGCGCAGCATTCAGCGGCAGCTTTCGGACCTCGGCTATTACACCGACCGCATCACCGGCTATTACGGGCCGCTGACCGAGGAAGCCGTGCAGCGCTTCCAGTCCAGGAACGGACTCGACACGGACGGACAGATCACCCGCAACGAATGGGACCTGCTCTATTCCGACGACGCCGTTGCGCTCAGCACGCCCACGCCGTCGCCGACCCCGACCCCGACGCCGAAGCCGACCAATACGCCGAAGCCCACGGCCAGAACCACGCCGAAGCCGACCGCAAAGCCGACTAAGACGCCGAAGCCGACGAACACGCCGAAGCCCACCGTGAAGCCCTCGTCCGGATCGAACACACCGAAGCCGACCAAAACGCCGAAGCCGACCGGTACCCCGAAGGCCACAAGCACGCCGAAACCGACCAAAACGCCGAAGCCGACGAACACGCCGAAGCCCACGAACACACCGAAGCCGACCAAGACCCCGAAACCGACGAATACGCCGAAGCCCACGAATACGCCGAAGCCGACCAAGACCCCGAAGCCGACGGCGGACAATACGTCGTATTCGCACAACCCGGACGGCGTCGTGTCCTGCGCCAAAAACCAGCTCGGCGATCCGTATGTGCTCGGCGACGAGGGTCCGGATTCGTTCGACTGCTCGGGACTGGTCTACTATTGTCTGAAAAAATGCGGGGTCAGCGTGAGCCGCCGCAACGCCTATACCTATTCCAACAACGACAGCTGGAAACGGATCGACTCCGTGGACGACCTCAAGAAGGGCGATCTGCTGTTCTTCAAGAGCGACACGAGCGACAAGGTCAACCATGCCGCGATCTACATCGGCAGCAAAAAGTTTATCCATGCGAGCGCCAGCAAGGGCGAGGTCGTGCAAAGCTCCTTCTCCTCCTACTGGTACCGCAATTTCGTGTGCGGGAGGCGCGTATTCGACTGATGTCCTGTTCGATCTGTCCCCGAACCTGCAACGTCGACCGTTCAGCCGCAGCCGGATTCTGCGGTTGTTCTTCCGTTGTGCGCGTTGCGCGGGCGGCGCTGCATTTTGACGAGGAGCCGTGCATCTCCGGCACGCGCGGCAGCGGCACGATCTTCTTCTCCGGCTGCAATCTGAAATGCATCTTCTGTCAGAACATGGTCCTGCAGAACGGGACGAAGGGCGAAGTCTTTTCCGTGCCGCGCCTGAAGGAAACGATGCTGAAGCTGCAGCAGATCGGCGCGCACAACATCAATCTGGTCACGCCGACGCCGCACCGCGACGCGATCACCGAGGCGCTGCGGCTTGCAAAAAACGACGGGCTCTGCATTCCCGTCGTCTACAATACGAACGCGTACGAGACCGTCGAAACGATCCGCGCCTATGAAGGGCTCGTTGATATATATCTGCCCGATCTCAAATACGTCGACCCGCGCCTGTCGCTGAAATTCTCGAAGGCCGCGGACTACTTCGATACGGCGATCGAAGCGATCGCGGAGATGATCCGGCAGACGGGCTTTATGCAGCTCGATGAAAACGGGCTTGCGACGCGCGGCGTGCGCATCCGGCATCTGGTGCTGCCGGGCTGCGTGTTCGATACGCGAAACGTGCTGAATGCGATCCGTGAGCGGTTCGGTCCCGACTGCCCGATCTCGCTGATGTCGCAGTTTACGCCGATCCCGGAATGCAGCCAAAAGCCGCTCGACCGGCCGCTGACCCGCCGCGAATATGACGCCGCGCTGGAGCACTGTCTCTCGCTCGGCTTCACGAACGTGTACACGCAGGAGCGCACGAGCGTCGGACGGTCGTTCACGCCGCCGTTTTCGGATCATGTAGAGTTATAAAAAGCGGGAGGCCGAGATCGGCCTCCCCTGCTTTTATGCAAATAAGGATTCCAGATATGCCGCGACGCCGCCGGATTCGCACGAGCCGATGACAAGATCGGCTTTTTGTTTGACCGCTTCGTTTCCGTTTGCGACGCAGACGCCGGTCCCCGCCCATTCGATCATATCGAGGTCGAGCGTGTTGTCGCCGATCGCGGTGACCTCCTCGCGCGGAATATGCAGCATGGCCGCAACCTTTTCGAGCGCGCTTCCCTTGGTCGCCGAGACCGAACCGATCTCGATGAAGCCGGGCTTGGAGCAAAGCACGGACAGGTGGTCCGGCAGCAGCGCGCGGATCTCGCGGTACAGCTCCGCCTCCTTTTCGGGATCGACCGCAAACAGCACCTTCGGCGTGTTGTCGAGCGGGCGGTACAGAAGATGCGGATCCTCGATAAACGGCAGGTTCAATATGCCGGTGTACTGTGCGGTGAACGCGTTTGCCTTGCGAAAGACGACCGTGTCCTCCTCATAGATCTGCGCGTGGATGCCGAACGCATCCGCGACCGCGAACGCCGTGATCACGTCCTCGGGACGCAGATAGTTTGCGTACAGGTGTTCACCCGTTCTGCCGTCGGAGATGACCGCGCCGCCGTAATGGATCAGCGGCGAATACAGCGACAGCGATTCGCGGATCCTGCGCGTGCCGAAAAAGCCGCGGCCCGTCGCAAGCACGACCGTGACGCCGTGATCCTCTGCAAGCCGGATCGCGTTCTTCAGCCGCTCGTCCGGCAGCTTGCCGGTCATGACCAGCGTATCGTCGATGTCAAGCGCCAAAAGCTTCATGCGTCAAAGCTCCCGCGATCCGACCATTTGCGGAACGCCTCGTGCACCTCGCCCGCCATGTACAGTGAGCCCACGGCCAGCGTCGGCTCGGTTCCGCGCGCGGCGGTTTCGATCGCGTCATAGACGGTGTTGAACGCCGTCGCCTGTGCGCCGAAGCCTTCGATCAGCGCTGCAAGCTCCCCTGCGGGCATCGCGCGCGGGTTGTCCGGCGTGACCGTAAAGAACCTGCTTGCGATCGGCAGCAGCAGTTCGATCGAATGCGAAACGTCCTTGTCAGCCATCATGCCCATGACGATCTTCGCTTTTTGATCGGGGAACAGCCGTTGAAACGTCTCGACCGTGCCGCGCACGCCGTGCGGGTTGTGCCCGCCGTCCACGAAGAACGGCGGATCCTCGCGCAAAAGCTCGAATCGCGCGGGCCATACGGTGTCCTTGAGACCGATGCGCAGCGCTTCGTCCGAGATCGTGACGCCCTTCTTCCGCAAAAGCTGCACCGCGTCGATGACCGTTGCGGCGTTAGAAAGCTGATACCTGCCCAAAAGACCGAGCCTCAAATCGGTATAGTCCTTGTAGGAAAACGTCTGCCCGTGCAGATCGTACATGCCCTCGCGAAGCGTCGAGCGGTCGACGACGGACAGCTTTGCGCGGTGCTTCCTGCAGGCGGCCCGAATGACCGGCAGCGCGTCCTTGTGCTCGCCGTAGAACAGGACCGTGCCGCCGTCCTTAATGATGCCGGCCTTGGCGGAAGCGATCTCGCGGATCGTGTCGCCGAGGATGTGCATGTGGTCGAAGTCGATCGCGGTGATGATCGCCAGAAGCGGCGTATCGATCACGTTGGTGGAATCCAGCTCGCCGCCGAGCCCCACCTCCAGCACGACGTAATCGCAGTTCTGCCGCGCATAGTACAGAAACGCCGCCGCCGTGATGACCTCAAACTCGGTCGCCGGATTCTCCATGGAATCCACGACCGGCGCGATCTCCGTCACGATGGCCGCAAGGTCGTCGTCCGGGATCGGCGTATTGTTGAGCTGGATGCGCTCATTGAAGCGGTCGACGTAGGGCGAAACGAACAGGCCCGTCTTGTAGCCTGCGGCGCACAGCACGCGCGAGAGCATCGCGCAGGTGCTGCCCTTGCCGTTGGTCCCCGCGACGTGGATGAATTTCAATTGCTTCTGCGGATTGCCGAGAAGACCGCAAAGCTCGACCGTGCGGGAAAGGCCCAGCTTGGACCCGCGCCAGTACATGCCGTGGATATAGGCAATCGCTTCTTCGTATGTCATGCGGATTCTCCTTTCCCTAAGCCCTTTTCAATGAGCGGATACAGCATGCGCACGGCTAAGATCTGCACTGCGGTCATGACCGCGACCAGCAGCAGCCGCAGCAGCAGATGCGCAAGAAACGGCACGCCGCCGTCGAAGTGCAGCACATGCAGCCACAGCGTGACCAGAAACAGCGAAACGAGCAGGTTCACCGGGATGATCGACAGCGCGGTCCGCAGCGTCAGCGTCTGTTTTTTGAACACAAGCCGGAACAGCAGTCCCGGCAGCACGCCGGTCAGCACCGCGTTCAGCGCGAACAGCGGATTCCACGCGTTGCCGGAGCTGGTGATCAGCGTGCCGACGAGGTCCGCAATGAACGAGCACAGCCCGCCCCAGACCGGCCCGAGTGAAAACGAGCAAAGGTAGATCGGGATCTCACGAAACGTGATCCGGCTGCCCGACGGCAGATAGAACGTAAACGGATAGATCGAAAGCACGACCGCAAGCGCGGCAAACATCGCCGCGAACGTCAATTGACGTGTTGACACCCGTCGCATCGCCGCACCTCCTTTTCCATCAATCCGCAATATTATACAACACTCTTCTGAAAAACGCAAGAAAGAGACCGGAGATTCAGTCTCTTTCCCGCAAATTTCTTTTGCCGCTTATTCCGCAGCGTTTCTCTTCTTCAGGATCAGCACGATCGCAAGCGCGCCGAGTCCGATGACCGCGACGATGCCCACGATGAGGCCGATGACCAGAACCATGTTCGGGCCCTGCTTTTCGTCGGCGACGCTCTTTCCGTCGGGCGTCGTCTGTCCCTCGGGCGTCGTCGGATCGGTCTTGCCGTCCGGATCGAGCGGCGCGCCGGATTCGACGGGATCCTCGCCGATCGGCGCAGGCGTGGTTTCACCCGGCAAAGTCGGGTCCTCGCCCGGCGCGTTCGTCGTCCCGGCGGTCGCTTCCGCAACGGACTCGGGTGTATTCTCCGGCGCAGGCGTGTTGGCGGGCGTCGCCGCTTCATAGGAGGCGGGCGCCATCGGCGTCTGGGGCGGCGGCGGCGTTACAATCCCCGTAGGTGCGCTTGACGGTTTGCCGGAAGGCACCGGCAGCGTGGACGTCTGGGGAACGGTCTGTCCCGGGTTGCTGGGCTTGGGCGACGGCGTCGGGGGCTCGGGCGTGACGATCACGGGCTCGATCGGCGCAAAGGTTTCGCCTGCCGCGCCGTCCTCCGGCACCTCATTGCCCTCGGTGTAAACACCGCCGACGGCGACCGGGTCGATCACGAACGAAGCCGCCTTGTACGCGTCGTCAATGCCGGTATATGCGATGCCGTTGAATACGAAATCGGTCGCGCCTTCCTTCTCGATGCGGAACTCCGCCTGGAACCAGAAGCCCTCGGCCTCCACGCCGTAGGCGTCGAAGAACGCAAAGTACATCTCGCCGTCCTTCACATTGTACTGGAAGTTGGACGCCTTGCCCTTCATCAGGGAGGTCAGATTCTGCTCCTCGTCCACCTGATTGACGGTGCCGAGCGTCAGAAACTCGGTATCATACTTCATTCTGCCCTGGATCGTATCCAGCTTTCTGCCGTCCGGCAGGTTCGGGTAAAGATAGAAATCGACCTTCACCACGTCGCCGACCGCGCCGGTTACCTTTTCGGACGCGATCAGAAGCTCGCCCTGCTCCGCTGCGCCCGCCGCCTGGCTCATTGCCATCGGGAGCGTCAGAATCAGCGCAAGCGCGATCAGAATTGCAGTAAAACGCTTCATATGGGGTCCTCCTGTGCGTTGCATTTTGTTTGATTCGCCGCCCGAAACGCAGGTTTGCCGCGGCGCTTTGCGGAAGAATGCGTATACAAAACACACGTCGCATAATTCGCTTTGTACATTATAGTACATTCTTGTCGGTTCGTCAAATGCTTATTGACAAATGCCGCAATTTTCCTTATGATAGATTAGAATTACCGCATGCATGCGGACGTTCCGCTGCCGTCGATCGCTGCGGCAGCGTTTTGAGGAGGATACCATGCAGGTTTACAACACCATGAGCCGAAGGAAGGAGCCGCTCGTCCCGATCAAAGAGGGCGAGATCTCCATGTACGTGTGCGGACCGACCGTGTACGACTACTTTCACATCGGCAACGCGCGGCCGTTCGTCGTGTTCGACACGATGCGCCGCTACCTCGAATACCGCGGATACAAGGTGAAATACGTTCAGAATTTCACCGACATCGACGATAAGATGATCAACCGCGCAAACCGCGAGGGCACGACGGTCAAGGAGCTCGGCGACCGCTTCATTCAGGAGTATTATCACGATGCGGACGCTTTGGGCATTGAGCGCGCAACGGTCAATCCACGTGCGACCGAGCACATCGGCGATATCATCAAGCTCGTCAAAAAGCTGATCGAAAAGGGCCACGCCTACGCGACCGACAACGGCGACGTGTATTTTTCCGTGCGGAGCTGGCCCGGCTACGGCAAGCTGAAGGGACAGGATATCGACGACATGGAAAACGGCGCGCGCATCTCCCCCACCGAGCAGAAGCGCGATCCGCTGGACTTTGCGCTCTGGAAGGGCGAGAAGCCCGGCGAGCCGAGCTGGCCTTCCCCGTGGGGCAAGGGCCGTCCCGGATGGCACATCGAGTGCTCTGCGATGAGCATGAAGTACCTCGGCGAAACGTTCGACATTCACGGCGGCGGCATGGACCTGATCTTCCCGCACCACGAGAACGAGATTGCGCAGAGCGAAGGCGCCACGGGCAAGCCGTTCGTCCACTACTGGATGCACAACGGCTACATCAACATCGACAATCAGAAGATGAGCAAGTCCCTCGGCAACTTCTTCACGGTGCGCGACATTGCGAAGGAGTACGACCTCGAGGCCGTGCGCATGTTCCTGCTCTCCGCAAACTACCGCAACCCGGTCAACTTCTCGCGCGAGCTGATGGAACAGACCGTGACGAGTCTGCAGCGTCTGTACACCGCGCGCGACCGGCTCTTTGACACCGCGATCGACGAGACGGCGGACGATTCCGACGTACAGGCGCAGCTTGACGGGTTCCGCGACCGCTTCAACGAAGCGATGGACGACGACCTCAACACGGCCGACGCTCTGGGCGTGCTGTTCGATCTGGCCCGCTGGATCAACGTGTTTGCGACCGGCGCGCACACATCGGCCGCAATCGAGGCGGTCAAGGCGCGCTATGCCGAGCTGAACGGCGTCCTCGGCCTTGTCGTCAAGGAAAAGAAGGAGGACTTCCCCGAGGAGGCGCTGGCGCTTTTGGAGGCGCGCAAGGCGGCGAAGAAGGCGAAGGACTGGGCAAAGGCGGACGCGATCCGCGAAGAGCTCAAAGCAATGGGATTTGCCGTCGAGGATACCAAAGACGGTTCCAAGCTGAAAAAGCTGTAATACACGATCGAATCAAAAAGGAGAATTACAATGGGTTTAGGGTTACTGTTTCCGATTCTGCTGCTCGCAATGGGCGTTTACGTTTTGGTCGGTGCGATCAAGGGCAAGGGCAGACTGTTCTCGATCGAGAACTTCAAGGACGACTGCATGGAGAAGGGCAAGAAGATCCTTCGCGCGATCTATTTCGCACTTGCGGCGATCATGCTGCTGATGGCGGTCGTCAACTTTGCGCAGACCTCGCTGTTCGGCACCTCGCAGACCTATTACCGTCTCACCGACGCGTACCGCGAGTCGTTCCCGGAGCTCGTCAAGGGCGAGCTGGTCTACACCATGACCACGCAGTCGAGCGGCATGTCCTGCATGGGTGCGTCGTCCGGCCAGTCGACCACGGTCAAGGCCGATCCGGCGAGCGAAAAGCTGACATTGGAGCAGCTCTCCGGCTTCATCAACAAGGCTGCCGAGGATCACAAGGATGAGCTCGACAAGTATTTCCCGGTCACCAGCGGCGGTCTGATGAGCTGCATGGGCAGCCAGCGCGATTACCGCAAGTATTACGAGGAAACCAACCTCGTCAAGGTCGTCGACGGTGAGGACGTGCCCGTGTACGGCAAGACCGACGAGGAAAAGGCGGAAGGCCACGTCGTCTACACCTCGTCCTACGGCAAGGTGCGCTCCGACGCGAACGACGGTTCCTTCGCCTCCAAGCTGTACAGCTTCCTGACGCCGACGCTTCTGACGGTCCTGAACTACGTCTTCCTCGGCCTTGCGGTTGCGGGTCTCGTACTGCTCTTCGTCCTGACCAGCCGGTTCACGGACAAGGAGAAGCTCAGAAAGGCCAGAGCGCAGCAGACGGGCGCAGGCGCGTCGATGCCATCCGGCGCATTCAACTTCGACGAGGACGAGAAGTAATTGATTCCATAATTCATCACGGAGCCGTTCAGTCTTTCGAGTGACTGAATGGCTCCGTTCATATATCCCGATTCTCTGTGAGGAGAATCTTCCTGAATCTGCGCAACGCGCAGATATCATCGCGCAGCGATATCATCCGCAAAGCGGATATCATCTGCCGCAGGCAGATTTCACTGCGGCGCTTGCGCCGCTCAGTATCCTTTCTGCGGGTCGATGATCGATCCGTCGATCGCATTGACGATCAGCAGCGGATTGAGGTTGTCATACACGAAGGCATCTCCCCCGCCCTCCGGACGAAACTCGCCGGTAAAGAACCACACGGGAACGAGCAGCCCCGCGTCAAAGCTGTTCTGCTCGCGGATGCGGTACAGGCCGAGCTGCACGCCGGTGACGGCGACCTCGGATCGTATCGTGAACATGCGTCCGAGCTGCGCGACAAGGATCTCTTTGATCTCGTCGACAGACAGCAGCTTTGCCGCCTCGGAGACCGTTTCCGTGACCTTCAGCGGGGACAGCCACACCAGTGAAAGCAGCTTACCGTCGCCGTCGACCGCCGCCATCAGCGCCTCGTTCGCCCAGGAGCGCACGACGTCCGTTTCCGCGTCGTGCTCGTATACGACGGGGCGGCTGTAGACCGTGTTCGCGCCGCGAAAGTCCGTCGTCAGCACGACGAGATATGCCTCGCGCGTGACGACGACCTCGTCGTTTTCGTTCTCCGTGCCGTTGTTTGTCCAGAACACGTCCGTCACGCGAAAGCGATTGACGCCGTCGAAGCATGCCGTGACCGTTTCGATCGCCTCGTTCGGCGACACGGACGCGCCCCCATAGGGCCGGTCAAACGCCTGCGGGTCGATGCGGACCGTGCCCTCCTTTGCGTCGCAAAAGAACCAAACGGAGGTCAGGTCATTCATGCCCTGCTGCGCGATCTGAAACTCGATCGGACGGTCCATTTCATTCGCCCATACCGTAACGAAATCCAGATGCTCCAAATAGTCCGTGTCCGTCGCGCTGCGCACGATCCTCTGATCGTTGCGGTGATTTGCGTAGTCCTCGCTGTATGTCGGCGCGGCGCCGTCCCACTGCGTCAGCGGCAGCGGCGCATCGTCGGCGGGCAGCTCGCTGTATTGCTTCTGATACGCCGCAAGCTGCGATTGCCGGTATGCCTGCGCCCGCTCCCAATCCGCCTCCGTGCCGCCGGTTTCGCGCAGCCATTCCGCCTTTTCCTCGGGCGTCGGCTCCTCAATCAGATCGCGGATCTTCTGCTCCAGCATGGCGCGCGTGATGCGCACCTCGTGCAGCCAGAGCGTGTCGCTGTTCAGGAGCCGCTTTGCCACCGTCAGCCGCTCCGCGTCGGTCAGGTACCGATGCGCCACGCGCAGCACCGGAAACGCGCCGGTTTCACTCAGCACCTCGATCGGCACGTCCGCGCTTATATGCACGTTGCCGCGCGATGTCGTCGTGTCGCAGACGAACCGTTCCGATTGCGTCGGCTGCGCCGTCGTCGCGGCGTCGTCCGCCGCGCGCACGGTGTCGATCAGCACGTTCGTATCCTTTTGCTTCACGGCGTCCTTCTCCGGCGTCGGCTGACAGGCAAGAAGCAGCGCGCAAAGCAGGATTACAATCCTTCGTTTCATGCGCCCTCCTGTCCCACGGTCAACGTAATCGCGGCGTCCGGGTACACCGTCCGGGTCTGCGTTTGCTTGATGTCCGTGATCCCTGCGCCGCTTTTGACCGTCTCCCCGTCCTTCGGCGCCAGCGATTCCGTGCTGCCGTCCGCATAGGTGACCTCGAACGAATCGACGGTGTTCAGCAACGGGACGAATGTAACGGATCGGACCGAGCTGAGCCGATCATACGGAACGTTCTCAACGTCGGTCGTCCACAGCACCGAGCCGTCCGCCCCGATGGAGCGGTTGATGCCCGTCATCAGCCAGCCACCGGCTTCTCCGTCGATCAGCACGTCGAACCACAGCGACGCCGCCAGCGCTTCCCGCTGTGCGTCCGTCCACGTCGCGGGCGTGGCAATCCGCAGCCGAATCCCGTGAATCCCGAGCGCGTCGACCGTGCCGCCCGCTTCCGCGGCAACCGCGACGCCGTCCATATCGACCGTATATCTGGAATAGGAATAGGCGATCCCTTTTTCGGACGCGCCGTCAAAGAGATAGTCGGTCCTTGTGAGCAGCCGCGTCTCCGGCGTCCAGCGCACCGGTGCTTCGGAGGCGGAAAGCGGCCGCTTTTCGATCGTCTCCCACGCGCGCATATTGACCGCAATCGTGCCGAGCTCCGTCCGAAACAGCTCCGTCATGGATCCGGCCGCGCCCGGCGGCGCTTCATCGACCCATACGGTATAGATCACCCGAACCGTCATGTTGCCGTCCGCATCCGTATACCGTTCCCAATCAAACGGCGTGACGGCCGCATACGCGGTGATCCCGTTCGCTTCCAGATAGGACCGGCTCAGCGCGTCGATTTCACGGTCCCCTTCCGCGGTGCGATCGCCCCCGCGCAGCTCTGCTACCCGTTTGCTGTGCAGGAACGGATCGGTCTGCGCGATTGTCAGATCGAGAGACCCGCCGAAGCGCGTTCCGTCCGGCAGCTCATAGGTGATGCTTCCGAGCGGCCGCTGCACGTATGCCGTCTCCCCGTCCCGCTCGATGCAGAACGGTCCGCCGTCCTCGCCCCATGTCAGCGCGGTCTGTTCGTCGATCCGCACCGCCGTCGTGCAGCAACCGGTCCACTGTTCCCAGAGGTACAGCCCCGACAGCCCGTCCATGCGGACCGACTGCCAGATCGTCTGCCCGTCGAACATGGCTCCCCCGAGCGTGACCGCGCTGTTTTCGCGGAGGAATGCGGAAAGCCGCTTTGCGTCCTCGCTGACGCCCGCCTCCGTTTCCGGGCGGGTCGAGGGCTTCGGAACGGTCGTGTTCGGCGCAGGCGTCGTGATCAGCTCGTCGAGCGCCGGAACGGGCACGCGCTCGTCCTCGTTCGCCGTCAGGTAGTCCGCCGGGCGGGCGGCGGAAAACCAGCGCAGCACCTCCGCACGCGTCGTCGGAATGAGGAATACCGTGCCGATCAGCACGGCCGCGGAGATTGCCGCGATCATGGCGACCCGCCGCCATGCAAAGGTCCTGCGCCCGCCGACGCAGGCACGCGCCTTGATCGCCGCGTCGTTGACCGCGCGCTCGCGGATCAATTCCCGAAAATAATCATGCTCGTTCATATTCAGCGTCCTTTCTCTTCCGTTTCCAACAGCGCGCGGATCCGTGCGCGCGTCCGGTACAGCCGCTGCCGCACCGCATCCTCGCTGACGCCCAGCGCCGCCGCGATCTCCTTCTGCGGGCGATCGTACCCGTAATACAGGATAAACGCCCTGCGGTTCGGCTCCGGCTCGGTTTCCAGAAGCCGCCAGATCGCGTCCTTGCGCTCCGAGCGCAGCAGGCGCTCGTCAAGCGGCTCGTCGTCCGAAGCGATGGCTTCGTCCTCCGGGATCGGCTGCTCCGCGCTCTTTCGCACCGCCGCCTTGCGGTAATAGCGCGACAGCACCTTTTTCGCGACCGAAAACAGATACGCCCTGTCGTTCAATATCGGCAGCGCGCCGCGCGTCAGGCGCAGCCAGAGCCGCCGGTAGACCTCCTGCATGAGGTCCTCCGTCTCCGGCGCCGCGTTTGTTTTGCATATCAGGTACGCAAGCAAGGCGTCCCGTGTGCTGTCATAGATGCGATTGAATCGTTCAAGCTGTTCCATGTACATCGTCCTGTTAACCGGTTTCACTCAATAAGAGGCACAGGAAGAGAAATATGTAACGCGTCTCAGAAAAAAAGACTGCCGCGTTTATGCGGCAGCCATGCAGCATTTGATTCTCAGAAGATTTCCTTCAGAATCAGGTCGACGAGCGCGGCGAACCTGGTCTTTGCCTTCTCCGCCGTTTCGGTGACCTCCGCGTGGGACAGCGGCTGGTCGAGCACGCCCGCCGCCATGTTGGTAATGAGCGAGATGCCGAGCACCTTCATGCCGCAGTGCGCCGCGCACATGGTCTCCGGCACCGTGGACATGCCGACCGCGTCCGCGCCGATGATGCGCGCCATGCGGATCTCCGCCGGGGTCTCATAGCACGGACCGGACATCATCAGGTACACGCCCTCCTGCATCGGAATGCCATAGCGCACGGACAGATCGACCATCCTTGCGCGCAGGTCCTTGTCGTAGACGTTGCTCTGGTCCGGGAAGCGCGGGCCGAATTCGTCGAGGTTCTTGCCGATCAGCGGATTGCTGCCCGACAGGTTGATGTGATCGGTGATCAGCATCAGATCGCCCGCGTGGAAGTTCATGTTGACGCCGCCCGCCGCGTTGGTGACCAACAGCTTTTCGACGCCGAGCTTTTTCATCGTGCGGACGCCGAGCGACAGCAGCGCCTGCGGATAGCCCTCGTAATAGTGGAAGCGGCCCTGCATGGCGATGACGGTCTTGCCGTACTTTTCGCCGATGACAAAGCGGTTCTTGTGCCCGATGACGGCGGACACCGGATAGCCCTCGATGTCGGAATAGTTGACGTAGCGCTCGTTCTCAAGTGTTTCGGCATAGTCGCCGAGCCCGCTGCCGAGGATCAGGCCGACCGTCGCCTTGTCCGCGCCCTGTTCCTTCAGAAGCGCGACCGCATTGTTGATGATTTGCATAAGTTCCATTGCTTACTCCTCCCAGATATCTTTTAAGAATGATTCGCCTTCCCGCCAAGTTTCGCCGGTCAGGTATTCGTAGATCGTTGCGCCGATGTCGGAGAACTGCCGCCGCACGCCGAGGTTGACGCCGTGGCGGATATGCTTACCCGCGATCAGAAGCGGAATGTACTCGCGCGTGTGGTCGGTGCCGGGGAACGTCGGATCGCAGCCGTGGTCCGCGGTCACCATCAGGATATCGCCCTCCTGCATCGCAAGGTACATTTCCGGCAGATGCGCGTCAAAGTATTCGAGCGCCTTTGCGTAGCCCTCCCAGTCGTTGCGGTGGCCGTAAAGCATGTCGGTATCGACGAGGTTCGTGAAGATGAAGTCCCCCGTCCCCTCGTTCAAAAAGCGCTGCGTGGCGCGGATGCCGTCCGGATTGTTCTTGGTGTGGTCGACGGTCGTAATGCCGCGGTGGCAGAAGATGTCCTCGATCTTGCCGATGCCGACAACGTCCATGCCCTTTGCGGCGAGCGCGTCCAGGATCGTGTCCTTGAACGGTGCGACCGCATAGTCCTTGCGGTTTTCGGTGCGCTTATAGTCGCCGTTGCCGCCGAGGAACGGTCTCGCGATGACACGGCCGACAAGGTATTCGCCGGTCAGCATTTCGCGCGCGATCTCGCAGATGCGATAGAGCTCATCAAGCGGGATGACCTCTTCGTGCGCGGCGATCTGGAACACGCTGTCCGCGCTGGTATAGACGATCGGCTTGCCGGTTCTGACATGCTCGTCGCCGAGCTCCTGAATGATCTGCGTGCCGCTCGCCACGACGTTGCCGAGCGTGCCGCGGCCGATGCGCGCCTCGAACGCGTCCATGAACTCCCGCGGAAAGCCGTTCGGATACGTCTTGAACGCTTCGGAAAGCGCAAGCCCCGCCATCTCCCAGTGGCCGCAGGTCGTGTCCTTCGCGTGCGTCTGCTCGGCGCACTTGCAGAAGCTGCCGATCAGCTCGTCGTCCGTTTTCGGAAGGCGGCAGCCGTCGATGTGCGCAAGGCCGAGCCGCCGCATGTTCGGCACGTCGAGACGTCCGCGTTTCTCAAAGATGTTGCAGATGGTGTTTGCGCCGACGTCGCCGAAATCCGCAGCATCCGGAAGATACCCGATCCCCGCGCTGTCCAGCACGATCAGAATGGCTCTTTTCTTCATAGCGATACCCCTTGTATGTACTTTTGTATATTTTACCATACAAGGGGCGGATTCGTCAATCGTTTAACCACGGAAACCGGGACGCCAGACGGCGCTCCGCTTCCTTCCGGAACGCCTCCTCCAGCGGATCGCCGACGATCAGCCGGACGCGCTCCGCGACGAGATAAATATACTCGATATTGCCCGGCGGTTCTCTGAGACTTCCCGCCACGCCGCCGAGATAGGAACGCAAAACCTCCGGATCGGCCGCTTTCCACGCCTGTGAGATCGCATAGCGGACCGATCGGATGATCATCGGCTTCGTTGTTCCCATGGTCTCCCCGATCATCGCATACAGGTCCCGGCGGACGCGCATCCTGTCAAGCGGATGCGCGGTCAGGATCAGATGCGCAGCCAGAAAGATGTACCGGTACCCCAGCAGCTTCGGCGAAACGCGCAGCGCGCGCATCACCGCATTGATCGTTGCGTCCGCAGTCGCCGTCCATCCGTCCGGCAATCCGTTCTCTGCTGTCCATGTCTCCTTCGGAATCATTGTGTCTCCTCCCCCTTCTGTGCAAATCGGACCTGCTCCGCCGCGCGGAACAGAAACGCCGCGTTGGACGGCGCAGCGCGCTCCGACTGCACGGTATTTCCGAAAACTTCCATAAGCGTCGCCGGATCGGCGCGCATCCATGCGGCGTCGATCGCGTGGCGCATTGCATGCTCCGCTTTGGAGGCGTCCGTCCCGGTCTCCGCCGCAACGACCTCGTACAGCTCCGCGATCGCGTTGACGTCGGTCAGGCGCCGCCGTTTCAGCAGCAGACGCATCCCGGCCGCAAGATACGTGAACCCGCTCAGCGATACCGGCACGCCGATCCGCTGCAGAAAGCCCGAGATCAGCGCGTCGCAGCCGGTCTGCCGGACGCGTCCGGACCCGAGCGCGCACACGCGCAGCAAAAGATCCTCCGGATCGCTGTCGGCGGAGAAGCAGAAGGTCAGTCCGTCCGGCAGGCCGTCCAAAGCCTTCCCGATCAGATAGATCCGCCGCGGCCAGTTGAGCGGGCGGCGCCGCCACGACGATTGCAGCATGCCGGGATCGGTGAGCAGCAGCGCGTCGAACGCGTCGCGAAACATGCGCTCCGCCGTTTCCTCCGCCGTCTCCGCAACGAAAAGCGCATGTGCGGATCGCCTTGCCGCCGCTGAAAACCGCCGGGCTGTTTCACGATCGCCTGTGAACAGCAAAATCCGCATCGTTCTCGTTCACCTCTCCATCTGCACCCCATTCTGACACGGTTCGTCGGCAGTTTCGACAGAGATGCGTAACGGCTTGCGGCTCTTTCGTGAACAAGCTGTTACGCGTCGAACAGCTCCTGCTCCATCCATTCCGCATACAGGCAGTAGCCGCGTGCGGGGTCGTTCAGAAACACGTGCGTCACCACGCCGATCAGCCGTCCGTCCTGAATGAGCGGACTGCCGCTCATCCCCTGCACGATGCCGCCGGTCTTTCGGAGCAGGTCGGGATCGGTGATCTCGATCATCATGCCCTGCGTGTCGGGCGAGGACTGCATGTCCACCCGGATCACGCGGACCGCATACGCCGCGACCTCGCCGTCGACCGTCGACAGAATGTACGCGTCGCCTTTGTGCGCCGCCTTGCACGGCGCGATCTCGTAAAGCCGCCGCTCCGACGCAGGCTGCGCCGTCAGCGTGCCGCTGATGCCGAACACCGTGTTGCGGGAAACCGTCGCGATCGCGTCCGCCTGTTCGGTCGAAAACCGTCCGACAAGCTCCCCCGCCGTTTTGCCGCCGCCCTTGCGTACGCGCACGATCTGTGCCGGCGTCAGAAAGCCGGTGGCCGGCGCGATCAGCTTTTGCGTGTCGACGTCGTTCACGCCATGTCCGAGCGCCGCAAACGCGCCGGTGTCCGGATCGTAAAACGACAGCGTGCCGATGCCGGAGGTGCTGTCGCGTACCCAGACGCCGAGATGCTTTTCCCCGAAGCGATCGACCGCCGGTGTGACCGAAACCGAAAACGGCGCGCCGTCGCGCCGGCACGACAGGATGCACGCGCCGTCCGCCGCCGCGCAAAGCCGCGACAGCGACGCCGCGTCCGTGATCTCTTCCCCGTTCAGCGAAACGATCATATCGCCCTCCGTGAGCCCCGCCTCGGCAGCGGGACAAAGCGCGCCGTCCGCCGTGTCGATGGGCTCGAATCCTACGATCTGCACGCCGGAGGTCTTCAGCACCACGCCGACCGCCTGCCCGCCCGCGGCGACCGTTTTTGTCGGTGTCTGCACCGTGAATGTGCGCACGGGAATCACGCCGAACAGCGAGAGCGTGACCGTCGTGTTCGCCGCATCTCTGAGCCGTTCGTCACCGCTTTCGCGCACGAATTGCGCGTCGGACCGTTCCGCCGACAGCGCGGGCGCAGAGAGCGCCGTGTCGGGCGCAACGCAGTCCGGCAGATGCAGTACGCGATATACGCCCGGCGAAGCGTACCAGCCGAGCAGGACCGCGCAAAGCGCCGCGGACACGGCGCGCATTGTGGTTTTGATTCCGTGTTTCTTCATGCGATTATCGTGCGCAAAGCGCAAAAAAAGCATACAAAAAAAGACCGCCGAAGCGGTCTTTCAGGAAGAAGCTGTTTACTGCTTTGCGGTTTCCAGGAGGCGTTTTGCATGCTCCATGGCCGCGGCGTCGTCCTCCGCACTGCCCATGATCCGCGCGATCTCCCGCGGCCGTTCGCCCTCGCTGAGTCTTCGCGTGACGCTGTGCGTCTTTGTCTCGTCGGAAAACTTATAGGCGACGTACTGCGCGTCCGCGTACGCCGCGATCTGCGGCAGATGCGTGACGCAAAGGATCTGGTGCTTCCTGCCGAGCGCGCGCATCTTTTCGGCGACCGCGTTTGCGACCATGCCGGAGATGCCGGTGTCGATCTCGTCGAAGATCAGCGTCTCGATGCGGTCCGCGTCGGACAGCGCCGCCTTCATCGCAAGCATGATGCGCGACATTTCGCCGCCGCTTGCGACCTTGATTAAAGGCTTTAACGGCTCGCCGCGGTTGGCCGACAGCAAAAACGCGACCGTGTCGACGCCCGTTTCGGACAGCTGCTCCTTCGGGATCGGGGTGAACTGCGTTTCCATCGCGGCATGCGTCATGCCGAGCGCTTTGAGCTCGTTGACCGTTTCACGCATCAGCCGTTCCGACGCGGCTTTGCGCCGCGCGGAGACCTGCTCCGCAAGCCTGCCGAACGCTTCGACCGCGTCCCGGTACGCCTGTTCCAGCGCTTCGATGCGGTTTTCGCCGTCGTTCAGCACGCGGTACTCGTTGTCGATGCGATCGCGGTACGCAAGGATCTCGGCGATCGTCGCGCCGTACTTACGCTTCAGGCTCTGGATCGCGGCAAGGCGGCTTTCGGTCTGTTCCAGAAGCGCCGGATCGAAGCGGAACGCGTCGCGGCCGTCGCGCAGCTCATAGGCGACGTCCTCGAGCGAATAGTAGGCCTCGTCGGTGCGTTCGCGCATGCTGCGGTACGCCTCGTCATAGTCGCCGATGCGGTTCAGCGCGTCGCGCGCGTCGGTCAGCGTCGACAGCGCGCCGCCCTCGGAAAAGAGCGCGTCGTACGCCGCGTTCAGACCGTCCATGATCGTCTCCGCGTTGCGCATCTTCCGCCGGTCGGCCTCCAGCTGCTCCTCCTCGCCGTCGATCGGGGACACCGCGTCGATCTCCTGCAGCTGATAGCGGATCATGTCGAGACGGCGTTCGCGCTCACGCAGTCCGTTTTTCAGGATCGTCAGATCGGATCCGGCCTTCAGGGCGGCCTCGCGCGCCGCCTGCATACGGGACATCAGCCCGTCGGCGTCGATCTTCGCGTACGCGTCGATGAGCTGCAGATGCGTTTCCGGATTCAGAAGCGACTGGTGCGCATGCTGTCCGTGCAGGTCGACCAGCAGATCGCCGACCGCCTTCAGCTCCGCGGTGCCGACCAGCGTGCCGTTGACGCGGCAGACGTTGCGTCCGCTCTGCGATAGCTCGCGGTAGAGCACCAGTTCGTCGCCGTTGTCCAGCTGCTGCTTTTCAAGGTACGGCCGCACGGGCGAATCCTCCGACAGCAGAAACGTCGCCTCGACCGCCGCGCGATCCGCGCCGGTGCGGATGCTTTCGCGGCTCGCGCGTTCGCCGAGCACGAAGCTGACCGACTCGATCAGGATGGATTTGCCCGCGCCGGTTTCGCCGGTCAATACAGAAAAGCCCGCATCGAAAGCAATGTCGGACTTATCTATTAAAGCAATATTCTGTACCTGTAAACGTGTGAGCACGCCGCCCTCCGTTACTTCATCATTTTCTGGAAGCGCTTGATGATGTCGGCGACGTTCTTGCCCTCGCGCACGGCGACAAAGACCGTGTTGTCGCCCGCGATGGAGCCCGCGATCTCCGGCCATTTCATGGAGTCGATCGCCTCGGCCGCAACCGACGCGCTGCCCGCCATCGTCTTAACGACGATCAGGTTGCCCGCCGACGTAATGGACACGACGCAGTTGCCGAACAGACGGATGAACCGCTCCTGCAGATCGGATTCCGCCTTTTCCACGGTTGCATATTTATAACGTCCCTCGCCGGTCAGCACCTTGATGAGCCGCAGCTCCTTGATGTCGCGCGAGACGGTCGCCTGCGTGACGTTGAAACCCTGCGCGCCCAACAGTGCCGCAAGCTCCTCCTGCGTTTCGATATTCTCCGCTGCGATCAGCTTTAAGATCATCGCATGTCTTTTCGGTTTCATACTCCATACCCCATGATGATTAAGTCAGTTTTTCCGAGATCAGTCGGAACAGGTTGCGGTTGCGGAAGGTCATAACGTCCGTGAAACGGCCGGATCGCGTGATCGTGATGACGTCCCCGCGCGACACGGCGCGGAAACGGTCCCCGTCCGCCGCAAGACAGCCCTTGCCGTCCATCGTGATCGAAACGGTCGAGTCCATCGAGCAGACCACCGGACGAAAATGCAGCGTATGCGCGCAGATCGGCGTCACGACCATGGCCTCGAGCCCGTCAAACACGATCGGTCCCCCGGCGGACAGCGAATAGCCCGTTGCGCCGGTCGACGTTGCAATGACAAGCCCGTCGCCGAACAGATCGCCGGTCTCCTGCCCGTCGACGGTCAGCGAGATCTTCACCACGCCCGAGAACGAATGCTTGTACACGAGCAGATCGTTGAAGCAGTCCCGCACCGGTTCGCCGTTCACGCTGACCGAAAGCATCGAGCGATGTTCGATCGAATACGCGCCGTCCTTCAGCATGCGCAGCGCGTCCGGAAACGCCTCCTCCGTCCACTCGGTCAGAAAGCCTACGCGGCCGCAGTTGACGCCGAACAGCGGCAGTCCGTGCTTACACGCGATCTGCGCGGTGCGAATGAAATTGCCGTCTCCGCCGACCGCAACGATCACGGTGTTCTGCGCCGGATCCGCAAGATCGGTCCCGTCCGTAAGGGTGCAGGAAAAGCCCTGCGCCTCCGCTTCCGTCATCAAACGCCGACAGGCGGACGCCGTCGCAGCATTTTTCGCGTGCGCCGCAAAAGCAAGGTGCATAACGCAACCTCCACCTGTGAATATTACGCATTCATTATACAAGTGCAGAACGGATTTTTCAAGCCATTTATGAATAAACTTTAACAGTTTTTGCCCAAAAGATGGGCATTTTTCACGACTTCCGGGATGATTTCCGAGAATTTATGCAAACCTGCGTCGTTTTTGGGACTGCCCTTTTGCATGTATAAAAGGAATTCGACGTTCCCCTTCGGTCCCGTGATCGGCGAAAAGGAGAGACCTTCGACCGAAAAACCGACGCTGTCGGCAAACGTGAGGATTTCTTCGATCACGCGCGCATGCACGGCCGCGTCGCGCACGACGCCGTTTTTGCCGATCTCCGCGCGGCCCGCCTCGAACTGCGGCTTGATGAGCGCAACGACCTCGCCCTGCTCCGCCATGCTGTTGTAAAGCGGCGGCAGGATCAGGCGAAGCGAGATAAAGGACACGTCGATCGACGCGAATGTGACGGGCAGATCGAACCAGCCGGGTTCCATGAAGCGCGCGTTGGTGCGCTCCATGACCGTCACGCGCGAGTCGTTGCGAAGCGACCAGTCGAGCTGGCCGTAACCGACGTCGATCGCATAGACGTGCGCCGCGCCGTTTTGCAGCATGACGTCCGTAAAGCCGCCGGTCGACGCGCCGATATCGGCGCACACGCGGTCCGTGAGATCGATCGGAAACGTGCGGATCGCCTTGTCGAGCTTCAGTCCGCCGCGGCTGACAAACGGGATCGCGTCGCCGACGACCGTGATCTCGGCGCCCTCCGCGATCTCCTGCCCCGCCTTGTCGGCGCGCACGCCGTTGACGCGCACCTCGCCCGCAAGAATCAGCGCCCGCGCCTTTTCGCGCGAGGGCGCCAGATTGCGGCTGACCATTTCGACGTCCAGACGAACCTTTGTCATACGTTTTCCCTCAGTTCCTTCAAAACCTGTGTGACATGCTCCTCGGTGAGCCCGTACTTTTCGCGCTGACGGTTGACCGACGCATGCGCGATCGGCTCCGCGGGCAGCGCGACCGCGCGCACGCGGCACGGGCTGGTATACAGTGCAATGCGATCGCCGAGCGAGACCGTGTTCTCCTCGAGCACGAGGAGCTTTGTGCCGTTTTCACGGAAGTACGCGAGCATTTCCTCATCGAGCGGCTGCAGAAACCGTGCGTTGACAAGCCCTGTGCCGTGCTTTTTCGCGATCCATTTTCCGAGCGGCAGCAGCGTGCCGTGCGTGACGATCACGGTGTCGGCCATCGGCTCGACGATCTCCCACTCGCCGAAATACAGCTTGGTCTTCATCGGCACGTCCGGCAGCGATCCGCGCGGATACCGCACGACGGCGGGCTCCCTCCTTGAGATCGCCATCTCGAGCATGGCGATCTGCTCCGCCTGCGAGCTCGGCGCATACACGGCGAGGTTCGGCATCATCGAAAGGAACGCCGGGTCGAACACGCCCTGATGCGTCTCGCCGTCGGCGCCGACCAGTCCCGCGCGGTCGAGCGCGATCACGACCGGCAGGTTCTGCAGGCAGACGTCGTGCAGCAGCGAATCGTAGGCGCGCTGCAAGAACGACGAATAGACCGCGACGACCGGGCGCATCCCGCCGCGCGCAAGCCCCGCCGCCATCGTGACGGCGTGCGCCTCCGCAATGCCGACGTCGAAGAACCGGTCCGGATACGCCGCGGCAAACGCCGACAGCCCCGTCCCGCTCGGCATGGCCGCCGTGATCGCAATGAGCTTGTCGTTGTCCTTCGCAAGCCGGACCATCGTTTCGCCGAACACCTCGGAGCAGGTCTTCTGCCGCTCGGGACTGACCTTGCCGGTCATGACCTCGAACGGCGCAATGCCGTGGAATTTCTCCGGATTTTCGACCGCGAACGGATAGCCCTTGCCCTTGGTCGTGATCGCATGCAGGATCATCGGCTTGTTCAGCTCCTTGCAGCGGCGCAGATACTTGACGATCTTTCTTACGTCATGGCCGTCGATCGGGCCGAGGTACAGGATGCCGAACTCCTCGAACGGCAGGTTCGGCGCCAGAAAGCGCTTCGTACGGTTCTTGAACTGCTCCATGTGGCGGCTCAGGTACTTTCCGAAGCGGCTCGTTTCAAGCACGCCGGTCAGCGAACGCTTGAACGCGTTGTACGCGCGGTTGGTACGCATCGACGTCAGCGAGTTCTTCAGACCGCCGACGTTTTTGGAGATCGACATCTGATTGTCGTTCAGGATGATCAGAAGCGGCAGCTTGTCCTGTCCTGCGTCGTTGAGCGCCTCGAACGACAGCCCGCCGGTCATTGCGCCGTCGCCGACGAGCGCGACCGCCATATGGTTGTCGCCGGAGAGCCGCATCGCGCGCGCAAGACCGAGCGCGGCGGAGATCGCCGTGCTGGCGTGGCCGGTGTTGAACACATCGTGCGGACTTTCGGAAAACTTCGGGAAGCCTGCAATGCCGTTCTCCTGCCGCAGCGTATCGAACGCCTCCCTGCGGCCGGTCAGGATCTTGTGCGCGTACGCCTGGTGCCCGACGTCGAAGATCAGCTTGTCGTCGGGACTGTCAAAGACGTAGTGCATGGCGACGATCAGGTCGACCGCGCCGAGGCTCGACGCCAGATGTCCGCCCGTTTTGGAAACATGCTCGATCAAAAACGCACGCAGCTCATCGCAAAGCGCCGGAAGACGGTCTTCCTGCAGCGCCTTGAGATCGCTTGTGCCGTTGATGGTATCGAGGATCGGATAGCTCATATCAAAAGGTTCGACTCCGTAATGTGGTAATCAGTTCGCGAAGCGTGTCCGCCGCTTCGCCGGTATAGGGGGCCAGGATCGCGTTCGCGCGTTCCGCCGCGTCGCGGATGAACACGCGCGTCTCGTCCGCGCCGTACAGGGTCGCATAGCTCAGCTTGCCCTCACGGCGGTCCTGCGCCTCGTCCAAAAGGTCGTCCGTCATCTGGAACAGCAAGCCCAGCGTTTCGCCGAACGCGCGCATCTCCGAAGCCTTTTTGGGATCGGACAAATACGCGCCCGCCGCGCACGCCGCCACAAACAGCGCGCCGGTCTTGTTCCGATGGACGCGCTCCAGCGTTTCGGCGCTGCTTTCGGTCACGTTGAGATCGTCGCTCTGCCCGCTGACCATCGCGTACGCGCCCTCGAAGATCGCGCGCTTCGCGTCGTCGTAGCCGTCCTGCTGCATCAGAAGAAGGCCCGCCCTGGTCAAAAGCCCGTCGCCCGCCAAAATCGCGTTGCCCTCGCCGAAGCGGATGTGGCTGCTCGGCTTGCCGCGGCGCATCGCGTCGTCATCCATCGCGGGCAGATCGTCGTGGATCAGCGAATAGCAATGGACCATTTCGAGCGCGCAGGCAAACGGCATCGCCGTCGCTTCGCTGCCGCCGAGCATTGCGTTGACCAGCAGCAACAGCCGCGGACGCACGCGCTTGCCGCCGTCCAGAAGGCTGTAGGCCATGCTCTCCTTGAGAAGCGGCGCGGACGGATCCGCGTCGATGTACGCCTGCAGTGCCTGTTCGATCCGATCGAGCATCATGCCTGTTCCTTTCCGGCCGCGTTGAGCCGCTTTTCGTAGGCGTCGAGCGTCTCGGCGCAGTCGCGGTACAGCGCTTCGCCCTGCTCGTAGAGACGGATCATCTCGTCGAGCGGCACATTGCCGCTTTCGAGCCGCGCAACGATCGCTTCCAGCTGTTCCTGTTTCTGTTCAAAGGTCTGTTCGTTCATACCGTTTCCTTTCCGGTGATCCTTGCCTGTGCCGTTCCGTCCGCAAACCGGATCGAAATCCGTTCGTCCTGCCCGGTCTGCGCGACCGAGGTGAGCAGGTTCCCCGCCCCGTCCGCGATCAGCGCAAACCCGCGCTCAAGCGTCCGCTGCGGCGCGTACGCGTACAGTCGTTCCTTCTCGCGCTCGAGCCGGTGCCGCCGCTGTTCAAGCGTGCGCTCGCATAAAAGCCCGATCGTCGTGTGCGCCTCGTCGGTCCGCTGCCGTTGCTGCTCGATCGCGCGCTGCACGCGCAGCCGCACGGCGTCGGAAAAACTGAGATTCAGCCGGTCGCGCTTTGCGCGGATGCCTCGCTCCAGCGCATGCTTCAGCCGGTCGCCCTGCTGCGCAAGGCCGGCTTTCAGCGCCGCGTATTCCGGCACCGCAAGCTCCGCCGCCGCGGACGGCGTCGGTGCGCGCAGATCCGCCACGAAATCGCTGATCGACACGTCCGTTTCGTGTCCGACCGCGGAGATGACCGGGATCGAACAGCGCCGGATAGCCTCGGCCACCGGCGGCTCGTTGAACGGCCAAAGGTCCTCCATGCTGCCGCCGCCGCGTCCGACGATCAAAACGTCGCACTTCCGTTCCTCGTCCGCGCGGTCGATCGCCGCCGCGATCTCCTTTGCCGCGCCCTCGCCCTGCACCGCTGCGGGATACAGGATCAGCGGCATGGACGGAAACCGCCGTCCGATCACCGTCTCGACGTCGTGCCGCGCCGCGCCGCTTGCGCTGGTGACCAGCCCGACCGCCTTCGGCAGAAACGGGATCGGCTTCTTTTCGGACGCGTCAAACCAGCCGCGCCGCTGCAATTCTTCTTTATACGCCGCAAACGCCGCGTACAGCGCGCCGTCGCCCTGCAGCATCAGCCCGGTTGCCATCAGCTGGAACCGTCCGTCGCGCTGATAGAGCGACGCTCTGCCCGACAGCCGGACGTGCTGACCGTCCTTGGGCAGAAAGCGCAGTCCCTGCACATACTGGCGGAACATCACGCAGCTGACCGAGGAGACCGCGTCCTTCAGCGTAAAATACAGATGTCCGGAGGTGTGCCGCTTGACGCCCTCCAGCTCCCCTTCGACCGCAAGGTCCTTGAGATTCGGATCGAAGCCCAGCAGCAGATCGATGTATTCGTTCAGTTCATGCACCGTAAAGACGGGCTTTTGCTCTGTCATAGGCTGCTCCGTTCTGCGCCGATCAGCGCGACGCCGACCGCGTTGTCGCGCGAAAGCGCCGTCAATCCGAAACGGATCTCATACGGACAGCGGTCCTTCAAAAGCGCGCGCAAAAGCATCGAGCTCGCCACGCCGCCGCACATGAGAAACGGCAGCTCGCCGTGCGCTTCGACCGCGTTTTTGAACATCTTGGCAAGCGTTCTTGACAGGCAGTCGTATACGCCGAAGGCGATCTCCGCGTCCGGCACGGTCCCGATCATGCGCTGCGCCTGCGTCTCGGCGCCGGAAAATGAGCAATCGGTCCCGCGCACCGCGCTTGCAAGCCTGACGTCGCGGCGCTCCGACTCCAGCGCCAGCGCCTCGAGATGCTTTCCCGCGGGAAACGGGAACTTCAGCGCGACGCCGACGCGGTCCACGAACTGCCCCGCGTGCAGATCGGTCGAGCGGCCGACCGGCTCGATTCTGTACGGCGCGTCCCTGTGCGGCTCGACCAGCAGCAGATCGGTCGTGCCGCCGCTGATGTGGACCGCAAAGAACCGTCCGCGCTCCAAAAGATCCTCGTGTCCGAGCAGTGCCGCGCGGATGTGCCCGCTTTGATGATCGGTTCTGATCAGCGGCACGCCGAGCGCCGCGGCAAGCGTTTCCGCCTGTTTAAGCCCCGGCAGAAACACCGGCATATAGCTGCCCTCCTGCGACGTCGGCGACGCGGAAACCGCAATGCAGCCGATCCGGTCCCTGCCGACCTCGTCGATCGCCTTCACGATCAGCGGCGAAAGCTGCTTCAGGTGTTGAAAAACGCCGTCGGACTGGCGCAGTCCCCGATCTCCAAAAGCCACGGAAAGCATCGTCCCTTCCATAAAGACGATGCTCCATTGATCCGTACATGCGACCGAGGTGGTATAGCAGCTCGTGTCGATCCCTAAGGACAGCTTCTGCATGCTCAGTGTACCTTGGCGATCGCGCCGAGGACGCCGTTGATAAAGCCGGGCGATTTCTCGCCGCCGAATTCCTTTGCAAGCTCGACCGCCTCGTTGACCGTCGCCCCGACCGGGATTCCCGGTTCGTAAAGTAGTTCATACACGGCGATCCGGAGGATCGACAGATCGACCTTTGCGATCCGTCCGATCGACCAATCCTTTGCGTGCGCCGAGATCTCATTGTCGATCTCTTCGATATGCGCATGAACGCCTTCATAAAGGCGATCGGAAAACAGCGCGTCCTCTTCCGATAAGGCTTCCCGCTCGGACTGTTCGAGCGCGTCCTCCATGGAATCCACACCGCCGACCGTCTCCGCATAGAGACGTTTCATCGCGATCTCTCTTGATACTGTATGACTCATGCGCGTCTCCCTTTGAACAAATTGCGGAAGAAGTCCTTGACCGCTTCGATTCCGCCGCGATCGACCATGCGGCCGAAAAAGATCGCTATGATGACCAATATGCCGGCAAGCAGCGTCCACCAGCCGATCAGATAAATCATCAGCACAATGATCAGCGCAAGGATGCTGAGGATGACTGCCCATTTATGATTCTGGAAAAACTCTTTCATATTCTTTCCAACCTCCGTACATTTACGCTTTTCCCGGCGGAAGTT